>ERZ772918.7-NODE-7-length-199707-cov-10.8599_pt1 | contig 199707 bp, 214 predicted proteins | sample MGYA00512118_ERZ772918 | MGnify/ENA primary metagenome ERZ772918 (study PRJEB29015, sample SAMEA2737939) | human oral metagenome | biome: human oral; feature: human-associated habitat; material: dental | place: China | collected 2135 ... | reverse complement strand
GCCTCGACTGGCTGCAAACCGAAAATCCCGACGCGCGTCACATTGCGCTATACGGCGTTAGCGGCGGCGGGTATTTTACTGCTCAAGCGGCCGCAAAAGACGCGAGGATTAGCGCATGGATTGCCAGCACGCCTATTTTTGACGTGGCAGAACTGTTCCGCCGTGAGTTCGGCGCAGCGCTCAAAGCACCCGGCTGGCTGATGAATCTCGCCTTAAAATTAGCGGGGAACATCAATGAAGCCGCCGATATCAATTTGAAAAAATACGCTTGGCAGTTCGGCACGAGCGACTTCCGCTCGGCGATCGATGAAGTTTTCGGACAGGCAAAGGTTGTCGACCACCAAGCTATCACTTGTCCGTCGCTGTTTCTCATGGGGGAAGGCGAAGGTGCTGAACTCCAGCGGCAAACGCGATGTCTCTATGATGAATTTATCCGGCGCGAACTTGATACGACGCTGCATGAGTTCGATTCGCAAAGCGGCGCCGACGCTCATTGTCAGCTGAATAATTTACGTTTGGCACATAGCGTAGTCTTTGATTGGCTGGACAGTCGGCTGGTTGATTGACAAGGTTTTCGGATTTGGAAATATTGCCGGGCGAGCTTTCTAACGAAAATTACGCGATTGCTATAAAAAAGAATAATGTCGATCTTTTGGGCAAGGTTAACCGTACTATAACTGCCATGAAGCAAGATGGTCGTTATGACAACTTGATCAGTAAGCACTTTGGTGAGAACAAAATTAAAGCAGCAGATATGAACCTGCAACCGACAGATGACGAATACACTTTTCTAAAAATATTCCGTGAAGATATCGAGAACAGGCCTTATGTATACGACCTCGAGCAAGATGGCATAGTGCGTATTTTGACGAAAAGTGGACAACTGGTTGACGCCGTAAGTACACATTTATTACCAGAAAAACCCAAAGAGTATTTGAGGTGATAAAATCAGCTAATACTAGCACTTTTGAATTGCCCGAATCGGTCGCATTAATGAATGATTACCATCTAGAAAAGGTCAAAGCAAACTCTAGCATGAAATCAGATATCGAGGCGATTATCAAGGACGAGCTAATCACTCAAAGCAAGCCAATTGGCTTCTCTATAAAGTCACAGGTTGGCGGGGGCGTCAACATTACTTAATGCAAGCAAGCGGACTTCATTTATAAAGTCCATAACTTCAACGGTGATTTCAATGAAGTCAATAATATGGGCGGCTCACGAAAAATGCGAGATAGACTACAGGCGATCGTAGAGCCTGGCGGTGTTTTAGAGTTTTCGCACGTCGAAAGCGCAGTGTTTAATCGTAACATGCGTGTGATTGACAGCATCATGCCCAACATTCTTGCAAGCATGTTGGTTGATTATTATTCAGGACGGGGAGTAACGATGACGCAACTGTGCACGCTGAGTGGGGCGAAAGGCTTGCACGGTTTAGGCGTGGCAGAAATTAGTTACAAGGTGAAATCATTCTTGCGCGCAGTTGCGCTCGGCATGGTGCCAAGTCGTAAGTGGGATACTCGACTTTCGACATACGGCGGTTACATAATCGTACGCGATGACGGCATGTTGCTTTGCTACCATTTGTATAATGATGATGACTTTAGAGATTACCTGTTCAATAATACTAAACTTGACACGCCAAGCACTTCTCGGCATGATTTTGGGTATTTATACGAAGATGGCGGCGAGCTGTTCTTAAAACTTAATTTGCAGGTGAGGTTTTGTTAAGAACTACGCTACAGCTAGCGCACTTACACTAGATGTAGTGGGCCACGCCAAGTCGCCAAAGTGACACGTCCCCACCCAGAAAACACCCTTTTCAACTAAAAAATAAAAAGATCGGCGGGGAAAATCTTAAAAATGATTCAAGGGGCGGTTTTTTCTGGCTGGACGCGTGCCAGCTTTGCTGGCACAGGTGTCGGGCTGAGCTTGTACGGCTCAGCTTTTACACTCGAGATAGGTTCAAGTTTGGTGTATATTGCCACTATTTAGGAACAAAATTGAAAACGGTCGTCCGTTCAGGGCGACCAAATCTTAGAAAGTTCCAAATTGGTGCGGGTAACGAGACTCTAACTCGTGGCCTCATCCTTGGCAAGGATGCGCTCTAACAACTGAGCTATACCCGCATAAGGTACTCAACAAAGTATACTCCGAGAGGCGAAACTTTTCAAGTATCCTGAGGGATTTAATGAAAAATCCGACAAACTAGTGTCGGAAATATCATGGTGGCGCCACCTAGATTTGAACTAGGGACACAAGGCTCTTCAGGCCTCTGCTCTACCGGGCTGAGCTATAGCGCCACAATGGATTCATTTTACTAGAGTTAGACTGTTTTATCAAGCTACGTTATAATATTTGACAGCGCGGGTATCGTATAATGGCTATTATGTGACCTTCCCAAGGTTGAGACAGGAGTTCGATTCTCCTTACCCGCACCAAATCGGAACTAAAACGGAAACGGTCGCCCTGTCGGGTGGCTTTTTCTAGACTTTGGCGGAGCCAAAGCCAGATGTTTTCTTGGGGGGGTGAAGAAACTGGTCGTCACTTGGGATGGCATTTTTGTACTACTTTGGTTTATTTTGGTGCAGTTGCCTGCTGCATGACGAGACTCAGTAACTTGTGAGGTCGCTTTCCTCTATGGTTGGATCCACCGTCTCACACTGTGATCGTGAATAGGGGGTGCATTCACCCGCTCTACAGATGGGCGCCAGTAGCTTTGATAACAAGCAGCTGATAGTTATCCGATAGTACCTATTTTTACGGGTAATTTTTTATAATAAAAAAATTAGATATAATAGTATGCATGGATGCTTACATTACGTTGCCAAAACTTCAAAAAGGCGACAAAGTCGCAGTCCTTTCACCCTCAAATGGGTTGCCAGAACTCTTTCCGTGGGTACAAGACCTTGGGTTAGGTCGTTTGCGTACAGTCTTTTCGCTAGAGCCTGTGGAGTACCCGACAACTCGGCGCATGGGTTCGTCACTACAGGACAGGGCTAGTGATATAATGGCCGCGTTCGGTGATCCTAGTATCAAAGCCATTATTGCTTCGGTTGGTGGAGAAGACCAGATAAAGTTACTCAAATTACTCGACCCAGAAATTATCAAATCAAATCCGAAGCCATTTTTTGGTTTTAGCGACAACACTCATTTGCATTTGTACTTATCAAATCTTGGAATACCGTCATATTACGGTGGCTGTATAATGACTCAGTTCGCTATGCAACAAAATATGATGGATCTCACTATAGAGTCACTCAACAAGGCGTTGTTTGACGGTGGTACGCTCAAAACGAGCGGAAGTGCAACGTATAATGATATCGGTCTTGACTGGGCAGATAAATCATCCCTCAATAAGCAGCGCCCCATGGAGCAAAATGATGGACTCATCTGGAGCGGAGAGCAAGAAGTAAGTGGCTTGCTGTGGGGTGGATGTATCGAGAGTATGGTCGCTCAGTGTTCGGCAGAGAAGTACCTGCCCAGTGCTGAAGATATGGCAGGGAAGATCCTTTTTCTGGAATCAGCCGAAGATATCCCCCCTCATTGGATTGTGCGGTATTTGCTTGTCGGGTTAGGTGAAAGAGGATGGTTTAACCAGTTGAGTGGCGTAATGATCGGTCGGCCAAAGGCATGGGATTTCACTCAGCAAAATACAGTTGAACAAAAAGCAAACTATCGAAAAGATCAAAGAGAGACAGTCGTATCGGTTATTAGGGAATACAACGAGACAATTCCAATAGTTCAAAATGTTGATTTTGGACACACCGACCCTCAGATTATCTTGCCTATTGGGCGTAAGGCCACCCTTTCTCCAGAGAGAAAAATGATTTTATTGGACTATTCATAAGCTCTACTGCGTATTTTATCTAGTAGCGAGGGTGCGTAATGTGATGATCCTGCTGTTTGGGTGGCTTAGCTTCTGCGCTCTAAATAGGTCTGAGTTTTAGCGTATATTTGTCGCCAATTTAGAACTGGAGGTGGGGTTCGCTGTTCTTTTGGAGAGTTTTTAGTTTGGTTTATGAGTATTTTTATATAAGTAGTATCGTTTATTTATTTTATCGTTGTTTCTAGGTTGACTAAACTCTAATTATGTGATTATATATCAAACAGTACTTTGACAATGTGACTATATTTTAAGGAGTATACTCAAACCTCCCTATGCCTCCTGGTTGGCTGATTGGCTATTACAGTAGCTGGTCATCCGATCAGGAGTGGTTAAGAAGCGGTTGCTCGCCATAGAGCGCCCGCCACTTGCACACGACCCCGGAAGGGTACGGTGCTTAGCCGGATGGGAAGGAATATACGTGGACACGGTCAAGCTCAATTACTTGGTCACGAGGAACTGGTTGGTCCCCATTGAGGGGACTTTCCCAGCATTGAGAGACTATGTGGTAAGATATCATAGCCATGGCCCTATGCTATGGCTGGGGACGTTGTCGGCGGCATTGCAGGCCAAGACTATCGGAGCTTTTTTCACCCCGATTTTGCCTAGGGGCTTGAAGTTGGCTACGGCCCAAGAGGTCTGGGATGCAGACCTCGACGCCGGGTGTCTAAGGGTAGACCTCGTTGAATATGAGGCTCCCGACTTGATCGTTAGCCGACATCCGGCAACGATCAAGATGCTTAGGGAGCGGTGGCCGAACGCCATGGTTCTCGACGGCGACGTCAGCACCGCTCAGGTGAGCGGTAAGGTGGTGGCGGGAACGTTGCCACCGCAACTCGTCACGGAAGTGTCGTCATATCGACCCGTCTGGGTCGATAATTACGACGCCACCGTTGACCTAGACGTCGACGATGCTAATCGAGTTACCATTGGACATCCTGTCAGGGTGTCCAAGGTGAGCCTGTAGCTAGGCGCATCTCCTCATCCAACCAATGAGCTAGTTATGGTCAGAAAGCGGGTTGGCGCTTTCTGACATATCATCTCAGCTCCCCAGAGTCTGTATATCTTTTGGGTGGAGCTGAGGGTCTGTCGCATTGTTAAAAAAGATTAGTACAACGCTATATCTAGTGTATAAACGCTAGATATAGCGTATTTTTTATTTGCCAGGTGAGGTGTCTGATGGTTTATTTGAGGTGCATTTTGTTGCCGCTGATAATACTGCTTATGAGTCTATGCTAGAATAAAAGCATGAGCAGCGAAAAACGACGCGCATTCGGGTTCAGCTGGTGGATAGGAATCGGTCTGTTTGTAGCGCTAGTCGGCTGGATGTTTGTCGATATCATGCAACGTGAGGGTGGTTTTGGCCGAGATGTCGACGTATTGGTGATGGGTACAAATGCCGGTTTTAAGCCATTTGAATACAAGCAGGGCGACGAGATTGTCGGGTTTGACGTGGATCTAGCTCGCGAGATTGCTCGTAGTATGAACAAAGAACTAAAGATAGAGGATATGGCATTTGATGGGCTGTTGCCAGCGCTTGATTCGGGTCAGGTTGATATCGTTGTAGCGGGTATGTCGGTGACGCCGGATCGCGCTAAAAATGCGCTATTCTCCGACTCGTATTACGTGGCGGCGCAGCGGATGATCGTCAAGAAAGGGAGTCTGATTCATAACAAATACCAGCTAGAAGGCAAGAAAATCGGTGTACAGCTGGGCACGACGGGTGACACGTTGGCCTCAAGTATCCGTGGTGCAAAAATTGCTCAATTTCCAACTGCACCAAGTGTGTTGACGGAGTTAAATACTGGTGGAGTTGACGTAGCGATTCTAGATGACGCACCAGCTACACAATATCTAGCAGGTTTTTCGGATTTGGAAATATTGCCGGGCGAGCTTTCTAACGAAAATTACGCGATTGCTATAAAAAAGAATAATGTCGATCTTTTGGGCAAGGTTAACCGTACTATAACTGCCATGAAGCAAGATGGTCGTTATGACAACTTGATCAGTAAGCACTTTGGTGAAGCGGCGCTTGAATCTATGAAGAAACAGAGGACTAGAGAATGAACTTCTTTGAAGTAATCTTGGGTGATGGGCGATGGCTGTATCTCTGGCACGGGTTAGAAGTGACGCTGGTTCTGACGGTCTTGTCGTTGTTGATTGGCGTAGTGATTGGGCTGGTGCTTGCGTTGATGCGTACCTCGTCTATTCAGCCGTTTAAGAGTTTCAAGGGTACCAAATTTCATCGTCTACGCTCCTGGAATCCACTGGCTTGGTTGGGTAAAATCTACGTTGATATTATCCGCGGTACGCCACTGCTGGTTCAGTTACTCATCATGTATTATGTGGTGTTTGGCTCGTATCAATTTATGCCAAAGATTTTGGTGGCAGCGATTGCGTTTGGAATCAACGCTGGGGCGTATATTTGTGAGATTATTCGCGGCGGTATCGAGAGTATTGATAAGGGCCAGATGGAGGCGGCTCGTTCGCTAGGACTTAGTCGTTGGCAGGCGATGTGCTTGGTGATTTTGCCGCAAGCGTTTAAGCATTCTCTGCCAGCGCTGATTAGTGAGTTTATCGCCCTATTAAAAGAGACTTCGGTAGTTGGGTGGATCGGACTGAACGATATTATGCGTGGAGCCGACAACATTCGCTTTCAGACGGCTACTGCCTTTCAGTCGTTGTTTGCGGCAGCGTTGATGTATCTGGTTTTGACCGCTGTTTTCACTCGGGTGATGGCGCGTGTAGAGAGAAAGTTGAGGGATAGTGATGGATAGACCAGTGATGATCAGCGTCAAAAACCTGAAAAAGAGTTTTGGCGATACTGTAGTGCTGCGTGATATTGATGCAGAAATTCATGAGGGCGAGGTTGTTGTGGTGGTAGGCTCAAGTGGCTCGGGTAAGTCGACGTTTTTGCGCTGTTTGAACTTGCTGGAGGAGCCGACGGCTGGACGTATCATTGTTGATGGCCAAGAATTAACATCAGGAAAAATAGACCTCAACCACCTCAGACAAACGGTTGGCATGGTGTTCCAATCGTTTAATTTATTTCCACATATGAGCGTTATCGATAACATTAAGTTGGCGCCCAAAAAATTACGTAAACTTAGCGATCGTGCTGCCACTAGATTAGCTAAAAAACTACTCGAAGACGTCGGTCTGGCTGATCGTGCAGATGCGTTTCCGTCTCAGCTTTCTGGTGGTCAGAAGCAGCGTGTCGCTATTGCCCGAGCACTGGCGATGGAGCCGAAAATCATGTTGTTCGACGAGCCGACTAGTGCGCTTGACCCAGAAATGATTGATGAAGTGCTGGATGTAATTCGTCAGGTGGCAGATCGAGGTATGACGATGGTTGTAGTCACTCACGAAATGAGGTTTGCCCGAGAAGTAGGGACGCGCATGCTATTCCTAGATAAGGGCCGCATCATCGAGGATGGTACGCCAGAGCAGGTGATGACGCATCCAAAAACCGAACGGGCTAAGCAGTTCTTTGATTAAATTTGTTTTTGATGAGTGAAGAGATTTTGGTGTGGTTGTATGAAATCTAGCGTAGGAATGTTTCGCTATATAGTGAAAGGTGTATAATCATAAGCATGAATAGAAAGACGCGCTTGATATTGTTTTCAGCCATTGTTGTGGTATTGCTGGTGATTGCGGCGTACTTTACCTGGCCACGCCAAAAGATCATGGATGACACTAATTTGCGTACCAACACTCCATCGGCCGATGCTACTAAGTTCAAGGCTGACTATAGTAGAGTGGCGGACGATAACCGTTTCGTCGTATCGACGTCTGATGAGATTTTGGCAAAATTTGATTCAGGTGATGGCTTGATATTCCTTGGTTTCAAGCAGTGTCCATGGTGTCAGGCGCTGGCGCCAATCGTCGATGAGGCTGCCAAAAAAGAGGGGCTCGATAAGATCTACTATCTGGACATCAGTGATGCACGAAAAAATAACGATAAAACGTATCAAAAGATTATCGCTAAGCTAAAGGGCTATCTGCGTAAAGATGAGCAGGGTAATCCGCGCGTGTATGTGCCTGACGTTACGGCGGTTCGTAACGGTAAGGTCGTCGGACATTTTTTGCAGGAGACTACTGCCGGTGGCGAAAAAGTGACAGCTAACACATACTGGACAGACGAACGTCGTGCTCGGGGTGTCGAACAGCTACGCGATATGATTCGTAAAATACGAGATTAGATATAACTTACGGGGGTAAAAATATGATAAAATACTAATACTTGCATTTTTTGTAAATATGGTGTATAATATAAGTATAAATTAGAACAGCGGCTTTACAATAAGCAACCACTGCGGCTACGGACTGAGGAATGAGTGACCGGATGGCCGTTTTTTGTAATCCGCCGGTAAAGAAAGGAAAAGTTCATGGTTTGTCCACTACATGACCACCTCCGAGATTACCCAAAAGCTAATAACTCCTCGGGGCCAACCCGAGATATGTACAACGTCATGGCAAAGAACCACGAAGGCCAGAAGCGTAAGCTAACTGGTGAGTGGTACATTGCACATACGATTGGTGTTGAAGAGATTGTACACTCAGTAACTGAAGACCCAGCGGTGCGGATGGCGGCTCTTGGTCATGACTTAGTCGAAGATACTGGTATTACCATAGAAAAAATAGCGGATAAGTTTGGCGATCGGGTGGCGGCTATTATATGGGGGGTGACCAAGGATGATTCGATTACCGGATCGCGAGAGCGAAAAGAGGCGTACCTTGATAGGCTAGAGTATGAAGCTGAGGACGGATCGGTTATTGTCGCGCTTGCTGACAAGATCTACAATATTGCCGATACGATAGAGAACTATTTTCTACACGGTCCTGGGATGTGGAATAATTTCAAGTCTGGGCCTGATCAGCAGCTATGGTGGTATCGATCAGTATTAGAAATCGGACAAAAGCGTCTGCCAGATTGCGAGCTTAATGAGTATTTAAGTGAGCTGATCGACTTATTTGAAACAGAAGTAATCGGTAGGCGAGACGGAGTAGAGAGCGTCTCTGATGTTACAGAGTAGTTTGTCTAGTGGAGCATATACGGTATGATGGGGATATGTTCAAGAAATTTGTCCTCAACAAGCTCCAAGAATATGTGAAGCAGTACTTCAAAAACCATCCTGAAATAAAACTGATTGTTGTTGCCGGTAGTGTCGGTAAAACGAGTACGAAACGTGCGCTTGCCACTTTGCTGTCCCGGCGTTACCGCGTTCGAATGCAGGAGGGTAATTATAATTCTGAGATTTCGACGCCATTAGCGATTTTGGGGATCAACAAGCCTGCAAATATAAAGAATCCATTTTCTTGGTTTAGTGTATTTCGGGCGGCACGACTTCGGATCAAAAATCCAACCGATGTTGATGTTATAGTTCAGGAGTTAGGAACTGATCGGCCTGGTGATATTGCAGAGTTTGGTCGGTATTTGGTGCCAGACATCGCTCTTGTGACCGCGGTTACGCCTGAGCACATGGAGTTTTTTGGCTCAATTGAGGCGGTCGCTCAAGAAGAGATGAGTGTTTCAAGTTATTCAAAGTTCACCCTCATAAACCGTGATGATGTTGATGGGAGGTTTGCTGATTTTGCGACAAATCCAAACTTCAGTACTTATGGGACAGCAGGGGTCTCTGAGTATCGATTCGAACAACAAGGTTTTGATCCTGAGGCTGGCTATACAGGAAATATAATTGCTGTAAATTATGAGCCATTCCCAGTCACAATCAAGGTCGTAGGGGAGCATAGTTTGCGACCGATTATGGGAGCAGTAGCGGCGGCAATGATGATGGGGTTAACGCCTGACGATATCACAAAGGGCCTAGCGTTGATTCGTCCAGTGCCAGGTAGGATGAATATCCTAAAAGGTATTCAAGGTACAACGATTATTGACGATACGTATAACTCCAGTCCTGCGGCTGCTGCGGCGGCGCTTCAGACTCTATACTCGCTTGATGATGCACCTCAGCGAATTGCCGTACTCGGCGATATGCGCGAGCTTGGCGCGACTAGCCAGATGGAGCATGAAAAAATTGGCGCGATGTGTGATCCAAACATGCTAGCCTGGGTTGTAACTGTTGGTCCTGAGTCGGAAAAGTACCTGGCACCAATAGCAAGAGCGCGTGGTTGTCAAGTGCGGGTTGCGCGAAATGCTATCGAAGCGGGGCAATTTGTTCGATCGGTTACAGAGGACGGCACGGCGATTCTCGTAAAAGGATCACAAAATACAATATATCTCGAAGAATGTGTAAAAATCCTGTGTAATATGACAGAAGACGTCGAGCTGGTTCGCCAAACGCCTGAATGGATAAAGATAAAAGATGCCTACTTCTCACGGTATCAATAGACCATCACTAGTGGCCTCTGATATAATAGAGGTCGATGAAACGTTACAACCCAAGCGATATAGAACCAAAGTGGCAACAGATCTGGTCTAGCGACAAGAGGTATATTGCTCCAGACGAGAGTGATAAGCCGAAGTATTACGTGACGGGCATGTTCCCGTATCCTAGTGGTGCTGGTATGCACACGGGGCATTTTTTTGAGCATTCGATTGTTGATGCGGTCGCGCGATTTCGTAGGGCGCTTGGCTACAATGTCATGTACCCAATGGGGTTTGATAACTTTGGGTTGCCTGCGGAGAATTATGCGATCAAAACTGGTCGGACGCCACAGGACACCACGGCAGAAAATATTGCAAGCTTCACTAATCAGCTACGTCGGGTCGGGGCGAGTATCGACTGGAGTCGAGAGGTGCGGACGAGCGACCCTGAGTACTATAGGTGGACTCAGTGGATTTTTACAAAATTATTCGAACGAGGCCTGGCCTACCAAAAAGAGGCTAATCAGTGGTGGTGTCCAAAGGACAAGACGGTCCTTGCCAATGAGCAGGTGATCAATGGTCGCTGTTGGCGCTGTGAAGAGTTGGTTGTAAAAAAACCGATGAAACAGTGGTTTTTCAAGATTACTGATTACGCTGATTCGTTACTCGCTGAACTTCCTGCACTTGACTGGCCAGATAAAATCAAGACTGCGCAGGAAAATTGGATTGGCCGCAGTGAGGGGGCGGAAGTCGAGTTTGTAGTCGAAGGTGAAGGTCAGAAAATTTTGACTGTATTTACGACTCGACCAGATACACTGTTTGGCGCGACGTTTCTCGTCCTGGCGCCAGAACATCCGTTAGTTAGCGAGCTTATAAACGATGATACGCGAGAGGCTGTCGAGAGTTATATCAGTGAAGCAATCAAGAAGTCCGAGATTGAACGCTCAAGCGAGAGCAAGGACAAGACAGGTGTCTTTACGGGTGGATACGCAGTTAATCCAGCTAGTGGCGAGAAGGTGCCAGTTTGGGTTGCTGACTATGTTTTGTGGGGTTACGGGACGGGCGCAATTATGGCCGTGCCGGCGCACGACGAGCGTGACTTTGCATTTGCTGAGAAGTTTGGTTTACCAATCATTGAAGTGGTTGAACGACCTGAGGATACGAGCGAGCAATGCTATCACGGTGAGGGTCTTCTGGTAAATAGCGCTCAGTTTGACGGTATGCCATCGAGCGAAGCGCGTGAGCAGATTGTTTCTTGGCTTGAACAGCAGGGGAGTGGGCGAAGCAAGGTCACCTATAAAATGCGCGACTGGCTTATCAGTCGTCAGCGATATTGGGGGGCGCCAATCCCGATTATCCATTGTGATAAGCATGGCGCAGTCGCCGTACCTGAGTCGGATCTGCCAGTGATTTTGCCAGACGTGGCTGATTTTGCGCCACGTGGTGACGGTAAATCGGTACTTGGCGCTCAGGAAAAATGGGTAAATACGACTTGTCCGACTTGCGGTGGGCCAGCTCGGCGTGAAACAGATACGATGGATGGTTATGCCTGTAGTAGCTGGTATTTGCTTCGTTATACCGATCCACACAATGACAAGGAGGCGTGGGATCCGAAGCTGGCTAATTATTGGGCACCTCTTGATATGTATGTTGGTGGTGATCACGCGGTGGCTCATCTATTGTATGTGCGTTTTTGGACGCATGTGTTTTATGAACTCGGCCTCACAGACTTCAAGGAGCCGGTCAAGAAGTTGGTCTACCATGGCCTGATCCAGGCTGAAGATGGTAGAAAGATGAGCAAGAGCCTGGGCAACGTCGTTGATCCGCTAGAAGTTATCGATGCAGGATACGGTGCCGATGCACTGCGGACTTTCGAACTATTCCTCGGTCCGATAAACGAGAACTCTAGTTGGAATAGCCGTGGTATCGCTGGAGTTTATCGATTCTTGAACCGCACCTGGACGCTGACACAGGAATATATTGATTCTAAGCAATCCCCGTCCAATAAAAAAATTGATACAGCTCAACTAAATAGTATTACTCACGAAACTATAAAAAAAGTCACCGATGATATTAGTCGTTTAAGCTTCAATACGGCGATTGCCTCGATGATGGAAATGGTCAATAGCCTATATAAACTCAAACTCCAAGGAATAGATGAGGAGTGGGGGTTTGCGATTGAGGCATTGATCCAGCTTATCCAGCTGTTTGCACCACATATGGCGGCGGAATTATGGCAACAACTCGGACATGACACACAGATTGATAGCCAGCCGTGGCCGGTTTGGGACGAGGCGAAGATTGTTCGAGACACAATGACAATCATCGTTCAGGTAAATGGCAAGCTTCGAGCCAAGCTAGAGGTAGCGAGTGGCGAATCTGAGGTGACCATCAAAGAGCTGGCTCTGCAGGACGAAAATGTACAGAAATTTGTTTTGGGAGAGCCGAAAAAGGTAATCTACATCAAAAATAAACTCCTCAGTATTGTCGTATAGGTTGCTAGAGCAATAATTTGTCGTGAATCTGAACCCTGTCGGATGATAGCGAAGTGAGTTGCTATTTTGGTCGAGCTATTGAGATATAGGCAATAGTACGGTATAATAATAGACAAGTTTTATACACAGTAATAAGGAGAATATTTCATGGCACAGCCAAAGAAGCAGTCAAGCCCTCGCAAAACCGGCTTACGTCGCAGTCATCTCGTCCTCAAACTTGCACGTCGTGTAAACGGCAAGTCACCAGTAAAGGTAAAGACGACAAAGAACGAAACTGGCAAAAAGTAGTAGTAATTCTTTTTGTCTAAAAACGAGTGGGAATAGTTTAACAAGAAAGAACCAACTGACAAATGGCATCAAACCGACATCTCGGCCGAATTGTAGCACTTCAGACGCTTTATGAGTATGAATTTCGTACGCAGTCTGAGGATCCAAATGTCAACCTTGACGAAATCCTCGGTCGTAATCTCGAACGATACGAATCGGCGATTGATGATACTGATTTTGTGAAGCGATTGGTCGCAGGTGTCTTAGCATCGATTACCGACCTTGACGCAAAGATTCGACCAATCGCACCTGAGTGGCCGATTGAGCAGATTGCCCGGGTCGATCGCACAGTACTTCGTATCGGTTTATATGAGCTTTTGTATTGTGCTGATAGCGTACCGCCAAAGGTAGCGATTAACGAGGCGGTTGAACTTGCCAAAGCATTTGGTTCTGATAACTCAAGCAAGTTTATCAACGGAGTACTTGGTACTGCGTTTAGAACGCTTGTAGAGGGAGCTTCAGCCGATGCCAAAACCAAGCAAGCAAAGGCTTGATCGTACTAAGAAGCATCTTTCGCACGCGAAAGCGTCGATTCAAGAAATTGTACGTGAGCCGACAAGTGGCGGAATCGTTTTTCGTCATACAAAAAATAACGATTTAGAGATACTGCTGATTCAAGATGCTAAAGACCGATGGACTATTCCAAAAGGTCATATAGAGGAAGGTGAAACGGCGGTACAGACAGCGCGTCGCGAAATTGGTGAGGAGGCGGGGCTTTATGATGTTGATATGCTTGGGTGGCTAGGCAAGATTCACTTTCGTTATCGCCGTATTGATCGGCTAGTTCTGATGACAACGCAAATTTATCTGGTGCGTGTTCGCACAGATGGCAATGAGATCAAAAAGGAAGAATGGATGAATGGCATCAAGTGGTTTCCGTTTAATAGGGCGCTTGATCTGATCGAATATGAGGATATTGCTAAGTTGATGCTAAAGGCAAAGACGCGTATCCGGGAAGAAAAGCTATAAGAAAAGGAGGATTTGCCAATGAGTGGTATGCCAATTGGCCCATACGTTGAGTTTGCAAAGCAGAAATTAGGATTTGAATACAATGATATTCAGCTCCTGATTACTGCTTTGACCCACAGAAGCTACGTAAATGAGCACAAAAAATCAGTGTCTGAACACAACGAACGACTTGAGTTTCTCGGCGACGCGGTGCTGGAGTTGGTCGTAACGGACTACCTATACAGTAATTTTTCAGAGCCAGAGGGTGTGTTGACGAGCTGGCGTGCAGCCTTGGTTCGAACTGAAAGTATCGGTGCAGCTGGGCAAAAGCTTGGCTACGAACCGTTAGTTCGTATGAGCAAGGGAGAAAAAAATGGCTCGGAGCGGGCGCGCTTGCAGATATTGGCTAATGCTTTTGAGGCGACGATTGGTTCAATTTACCTAGACCAGGGTTACGATGAGGCTAGTAGATTCATACATAAGCATATTCTATCTAAGCTTGAGGGAATTTTGGCGGAGGGGTCATGGCGAGACCCAAAGAGCCATCTTCAGGAAGTTTCTCAGCAATTGGACGGTGCAACGCCAGTCTACAAAGTACTATCAGAAGAGGGGCCTGACCACGACAAGGTGTTTACACTTGGTGCGTATGTCAATGGTGTGCTTATGGGTAAGGGGATTGGCCCAAGTAAGCAGTCTGCTCAGCAACAGGCAGCTCGAGCGGCTCTCGAAGAGTACAAGAAGCGATAATAGGTCCAAGAAAATAGCCCGCCAAAGAGTCACGTTGAGACAGGGGTGTCTGGTGATCTTCTTTGGCGGGCTTCGTTTGGCCCCTATTATAGTCTGGCAGGTGTGAGATATAGCACAGATATTTCACACAAGAGTCCAATTTTTTGATTGAGTAGCTTGATGTATGTTGCGCATCGGGCTATTTGTCGCGATGACTCAGCTACCTTCTTGGTGTCGTGACCGGTGGTGGAATTGCCGTAGGCCAAGACAAGCTCATTTAAGATAGTTATTCTCTCGCTAAGTAGGTTTATACACTGCATGCTGTCGTTGATCTCGCCTGTCAACTCTACTGATCTACTCATACCGTAGGCGGTTCCACGGTTTGGATAGATTTTGAGTCTACTCAACTCCTTTTTCAGCTCTTCGATTCGAGCTTTCAGGCTAGCCTTGTCAAGATTGTCGCTATACACGTTCTCTCCTATCAAACCTCTCGCTCAGGGCAAAAGGGCGACTTTCGCCCTCTCTACAAAACCTTGGGCGAAAGCTAGTGCTTTTATAGCATTTAAGCAGGAATGTGTCAATCATCGACGATAGTACGCTAGTCGGAAATAGCGTCATAACTAACGTGCCGTTTATCTGTTGTTTTTGAACTTTTGCCTACGCTTTGTTGACATTTTCCCTGTAACACGCTAGAATATTACGGAAGTAACAATAGTACTAATGTGAAGTAAAGGAAGTTTTAATTTTATGCTCGCAATTCGTTTGCAGCGCCTCGGTCGCAAGGCATACCCAGTTTATCGGTTGGCAGTTCAAGAGGCGAGCCGTCACCCATCTAGCGGTCGTGTCGTCATGTATGTTGGTAACTACAACCCGCATACCAAGGAGTCAAATATAAATGTTGAAATGGCTCAAAAATACCTCGATAACGGCGCTCAGCCAACTCCACGTGTTGCTAAGCTTCTAAAAGAAGCCGGTGTGAAGCTGCCAAAGTGGGTCAAGGAATTTAAGGGTGGCAAGACTAAGACAGTTCGAAATGCTGAGAAGCTTCGCAAGAATCAGCCAAAAGAAGAGGTTCCGGCTGAGACTGATTCAACAACCGAAGAGTAAGTCTCGCTAGCTGAATAGTCTTTTATAAATAAAATATCCCCAGAAAATCCAGATTGTTCGGGGGTATTTTTATTGCGTTACGTTCATAATTTATGTGAGCGTGCTAAAATAAAAGTACGTACGATATCAAACAGTAAGACTAAGGTAGACATGGAGGGCATATGTCGACTATCGACCAGCAATTCGTAGAATATATCGTTAAATCACTAGTAGGTAATCCCGACGATGTCGTCGTGGATCGCATAGTAGATGAAAAAGGTGTGCTTTTGACTCTAACTGTTAACCCAGATGACCTAGGGCGTGTAATCGGTCGTCGAGGGGTTACGGCGCAGAGCTTACGTACACTCCTGCGCGCACTTGGTACGAAAAACTCTGCACGCTACAACCTAAAGATAGTTAATAACGACAATCCAGATGAGCCGATCATGATGTCGTCAGATGACGATAGTGATGGCACTGTGGATAAATCTACCGATGAGGCTGTGGAAAAAAGTGAAAATCAAGAGAGCGAGTTCGCAAAAAAGTCTCGTCAAGAGCTTGCAGAACTAGATGACCTCGATATATAATCGTAAGCAGTTCATGCGAGAACCTGAACTGCGAGAACAAACAAAATAGCTCATGCGAGCTAAACCAAATGGTTTAGAGAGACTTATTTGTACTAAATACCCGCTAGAAGTAGCGGGTATTTAGTTGGTTTTAACGGCAATACGATGCTAGTAGAAGTGTTAAAAATATCTCGTCAGTATAAATACTGTCGCTAATGCTATGAGAACAACTCCAGCACAAGTGCCAATTATGAGCGCTAGTTTATGAGTTTTTTGGGTTTTTTGTCCTGCTTGTGTGTTTGCGTCTGTATAAGCGGTAGTTGCCTCAGTGTCGCTTGGTATATTGGCAATCGGTGGAGCTAGCGTGTGTTGGGTAGCGATTAGCTCGTCGGACTCTTCGTCTGCATAAATATCCTCGTGAATTGGGGTGATGACGGTCTTGCGGCTAGAGGCGGCTAGACGCATTTCGTCACTTATACCATCTGTTTTTTCTTTGCTAGATGTTTCGAACTCCATATCGGTTATAGTTTACTATACCCCTAGATAAATGAAAAGTCTCGACGCCTAGTCCGAATTTAATTCAAAAACTACACCATAAAATAGGTAAAATATAAAATATTTTTAGAACATAAATAAAATAATAATGCAATAACTATAAAAACAGAAATAGACAAATATGTCAAAGATTGTTACACTATAAATAATGAAAAAATTCCAGGTTATTACGCTATTTCCAGAGATGTTTACGGGGGTGTTTGGTAATTCTATGATGTGGAAAGCGCAGAAAGACGGGCGCGTTGAATTATCAACCATAGATCTAAGAGAATTTGGTCTGGGCTCACGGCGGACGGTAGATGATACGCCATATGGCGGTGGAGATGGTATGCTTCTGATGGTAGAACCACTGTGGAAAGCGGTCATGAAGGCAAAGGAGCGTGATCCTACTGCAAAAGTGCTAATTATGACGCCACGAGGTGATCGCTGGAAACAGGCGACAGCACAGAGGTACAGCGAAACGGAGCATGGGTATATTTTTATCTGCGGTAGATATGAGGGCTATGATGAGCGAATTATGGCACTGGTTGATCAAGAGATCAGCGTCGGCGACTATGTATTAACGGGTGGCGAATTACCAGCGATGACAGTGATCGATAGTATTGTACGTTTAATTCCAGGGGTACTTGGCGGGGCAGAGAGCGCTACTATTGAGAGTTTTTCTGATGGTGAAACTCTAGAGTTTCCTCAGTATACGAGACCTGCCGAGTGGCAGGGGATGCGAGTGCCAGATGTTCTTTTGAGCGGTCATCACGGTGAAGTTGCCAAATGGCGCGCTGAACATAGCAAAAAAGCTGAGCGTCCCTAAAAAAAACTGAACACCCCGCTCTATAGCGGGGTGTATGCGATATGTTGTGGTGGAAATATCGTAGAGCGATGAAACAGTTTTTTGGTGGAGTGTTTGTTTTTGTAACTTCGCTACTTGTACAATACATGGTAATTTTTAGAAGCGCAAGCACTTTTTTGAAAAAAAATGAAAAAACTTGTGGAAAAGTATATACTAAAATCATGAAAAAGATGATAAAACATATATTTCCAGAAGAATTCGGCAAAAACCCAGCGTATATTCGGGGGCTTATTTTAGCATTTCTGTACGCAGGGCTTGCGATTGCGCAGTTATTTAGTTACGAGCGTTTCTCTGATGTGACACTAGGCTTTGGGCTATTTGGTGGTCGTGTGACGGCGGTTGTCTTAGCAGTTATTATCCCAGTACTTGAGATTGGAGCACTTCCGTATCTATTATCTATGAAGCTAAGCGATCGATGGCGAGCTATTTCTTGTAGGCTGGTTGTCGCTGCGCCAGTGCTGTGGTGTCTGCTCGCGTTGTGGCAAAACTTTGCTGGCACGGTAGACCGTTCAAACACGGGGTTGTTTGGCGGTACGATTATAACAACCGTTGGAGTTTGGATAATTGCTTTTTCGGCGCTATGGCTTTGGGCGGCGGTGTTGACGGTTCGAGAATTACCAAAACGGGCGTAGGTATATATAAAAAATCTGTTGCCCGCTTGACGACAGATTCAGTATGGCTCACTTTTACGAGTTTGCTCGACCCTACTACCAATATGCGGTACGGCGTTGAAAAAGAGATCAGGGCAAAGCCCTGTTCGGCGGGTCACCCGCGCCCTGACCCGCCGAAAACCACTGTCGAGATTCCAGCGGTTGCTATGAGGTGCCCTATTTGGTAAATAAGCTTAGGGCTGTAACTCCAAGCGCCTTAGCTACTTTTCTATATTTGAATGGGTCAAGGGAGTAGGTTGCACGGGAGAAACGGTATTTGTACCGACGGATCTTGTGTTCTACTGCACGCCAAAACTCGATAGAAAGTTGGTGGTGGATACCTGTTCTTCGGGTTTTGCGGCCCACACCGATCTGACTGGAGCAATCGACCGAGGCTTGCTAGAGATCGTCGAGCGAGACAGCCTGATGCGTAGCTGGTACGAAAAGCGTAGTCCGCGCATGCTGGATTATGCGATTCTGCCACTACATCTGCAAAACGGGGCGAAGTACTGGAGCGGTCGAGGTCATAGAGTAGTCGTTCTCGATATGAGCCAGATGGGAGTCGCTATTATTGAGGTGGTGGTCACCTCCGACTCATATCCCTGCTTTGTGGGTGGTGCATCCAGCTCGCTGGAGTCGTTTGATGAGGCTGCTATCAAGGCTTTTCAAGAGGCTGAGTCTAGGCTGATCTACGGCTTAAACGAGCAGAATACACGAGAGCTTACTCCCGAATACGTTCATAGCGTCCTAGACCATGAAGCGCTTTACGCTCAGTCGAGGCTATATCATGAGCACTTGGAATTTCTTTTTGAGGGTGAAATCTCAAAAACTATTCCCGAGGTAGCAACTTCAATTGATACCCTAAGACGTAAGCTGGACGCGGTTGTCGTGAACGTATCGGAGGAAGACTCTGCGCTAAGAGTTGTAAAAGTACTAAGTCCTAAGTTGGTTCCGATCAGTTTTGGCTTTGGTGCCGGACACTACTCGCATCACTCACTGGCTTGTGTGGTGGACAACACACGTCTTATGCCACACTATTTTGCTTGATTCTATCCTGTGTAGATGTGCGAATGACACAGGATAGATTCACGAATCCAAATAGAAAGGAGGTGATTCTATGCACACCAAGACTCTCTCGACAATCACGGTGACCATGTCGCCCATCTCCCGGGCTATGGCTAGCGGTGGTGGCTGTGGCAAGTAGCCTCCATCTCCTCGGATAGTGCGATTACAAAAACGTAGTGAACACTACGTCTCGTCCCCGTCGTTACGCATATCGCGACGGGGACTCTTCAATTTATAGAGTAATAAAATCTTTATAGCTAGCCAATGTTGCTTGCACAATATCTTGGTCAGTCTGGCGCAAGTACTGTTTCACGAAATAATACCCAAGTCTATATCCGGCCCAGCGTGGCAAAATATCATCGCCAGTGAAGAATATTTTGTTATAATCATAAATTTTGTCTTCAAACTTATCTTTTAGCACGGTAATCATCTTATCTATTTCAGCTCGAGGAGTCTCCTGTATTTCTTTCAAGAAAAACTGTTTATCTTGTTGCCCAGTTTTAATCATCGCCTCCTCTTCTAGCGCAACAGCCAGGCCTTCCAGAATCATCCCATCAAACATAGTTTCGGCATATTCAGGCAGTTTCTCCCAGCGTAGCGAATGTGACATCTCGTGGCATATCGTTTCGAAGATAAAACCTTCGCTAATTTCGTGTTGATTTTTATCAAGCGAGAGTATAATCAAGCGCGAATGAAGCGTCTTGCCAGCGATTCCATCCTCGGCGATAGTTGGCAATATAAATGAGGATGTAGCGATAATTACATCAACTTCATAGTCAAACTGTGTGAATGTGGCGGAGATAAAGCCTTCGGCTTTTTGAGTCGCGTTTTTGAATATCGTAATTTCTGCATTAGTGAATATTTGATTGGCATTGGCCATGTGAATATGGATTTTGCTCATGGTTTTATTATACTGGCAATAACATAAGTATTACTACAGGAGACGATGCTACCTATTAAATTCACCACTCCAATAGCAACCACTGGAATCTCGACAGTGGTTTTCGGCGGGTCAGGGCGCGGGTGACCCGCCGAACAGGGCTTTGCCCTGATCTCTTTTTCAACGCCGTACCGCATATTGGTAGTAGGGTCGAGCAAACTCGTAAAAGTGAGTCATTTTAGAGGCTAAATACAAACTGTCGCCCATCGAGCGACAGTTTCAGTATAATTTCGTATTTGGCTGGGGATGAGGGATTCGAACCCCCGAATGCTGGGACCAGAACCCAGTGCCTTACCGCTTGGCGAATCCCCATTAATGGATTCAATTTATGATTATACTACTGATTGGCGTGTGTAGCAAGGGTCTAGGAAGGGTGATTGACGGCATCGCTTTACTTTGATAAAGTAAAAATATGAAAAATGTAAATGATATTTGGAATGAAGCGCTACCTAGCCGTTTTGCTAGAGAGTTGTGTGCGATTTCTAATGAGGAATTGATGCGGGCGTTTCTTCGTGATGTCATGACCGAACGCGAATTACGGGAGGCGGGCGCTCGACTACGTGCTGCCGAGATGCTACGAGCGGGGGCAACATATGCGCAGATAGTTGCCGAGACTAAGCTGTCGAGTCGTACAGTCGCACGAATCAGCGAGTGGCTCAAGGGTGGCGCTGGTGGGTACGCCTCGGTGCTTGATGGCGCCCATACCAAGCCAGCGCAGGTTGACTAGGAGTGTTTCGTATCTCCTGGTCAGTGATGCCGCTGGTTTTTCGGGAGGGTAGTTGATTTATAGCGACGGGCTCATGAGGAGTCTGACCTATCTATATCGATAGGATATAATTGAAAGGAAGATGAAAGTGAATATTACGACGCCACGAACTCCTAGCGGGTTCAACGAATATCTACCAGCCGAGCAGATTGAGTTTAATCGACTTCTTGATATTGTTCGAAATACATATGAAAAATACGGGTTTACGCCACTTGATACGCCAGTGCTTGAGCTCTCGGAGGTCCTACTTGCAAAGGGTGGCGGAGAGACAGAAAAGCAGGTGTATAGATTTGAGCGTGGTCGCAATGACTTGACGATGCGTTACGACCTGACTGTTCCTCTGGCACGTTATGTCGCCAGGCATGAGGGGGTGTTAGCATTTCCGTTTCGGCGCTACCAAATTGGCAAGGTCTATCGCGCCGAGCGGGCGCAGGCGGGGCGTTTTCGCGAGTTTTATCAGTGTGACATAGATGTGATCGGTAGTAATAGTCCGATTGTAGATGCTGAGTTCCCAGCGATTATCAACGATATATTTGATCAGTTCGGTTTTGGTGAGTTTACGATCCGAATTAACAACCGCCTAGTGCTTAATGGTTTTTTTGAAGGAATCGGGCTGGAGGACGTATCGGTCGAGGTGCTGCGTGCTATCGATAAGATGGAGAAAATTACTCACGAAGAGCTAGTTGCTGAGTTTGAGTCGATTGGACTTAGCAAAAAGCAAATTGACCAAGTAATTGAATTTACCGAGATTGCTGGCACGAACGACGAGATACTCGGTAAGCTTGCTGGTTTGGGTGTAAAGTCTGAGGTGTTTAGCGATGGTGTTGCTAAACTTGGTGCTCTTGTTGCGGCTTTACGCGCGATGAGTGTACCAGAAAAAAGATTTCAGATCGACCTGAGAATTGCACGCGGACTCGACTACTACACGGGTACAGTGTACGAAACAGTTCTCAATGATTTGCCAGGGGTGGGTAGTGTGTGTTCGGGTGGTCGATATGACGACTTGGCGGGATACTACACCAAGACGAGGCTGACGGGGGTTGGTATATCGATTGGTTTGTCGCGGTTATTTTATAAGTTATGTGAGGTGGGTGTCATAAAGACGACAAGGCAGAGCCTAGCTAATGTCATTGTTTTGCCTCTCGATAGCGAGCAGGTTTCGTATGCGCTTGAGGTGGCCTCTGAACTACGTACGACGGGTTTACCAGTGATCCTATATACAGAAACGGCTTCTACAAAGAAAAAGATGAAGTATGCTGATCGTATGGGGTGTCGATATACTGTAGTAATAGGCGAAGATGAGGTGATAAAGAGAGTGCTGAACGTGAAGGATATGACGACGGGTGAGTCGAGTATTGTGTCGGTTGAAGAGCTAGTCGGGCTGTTAAAAAGATAACCCCGTGTCCTCACAATAAGAGGCTGCTAGAGGTCGGCTCCTCGTTGCAAAAACTACTTTCTTTTCACGTATTTTCACGGGGTAGGATATAAGCATGAGCACTGCTCATGGTTTAACAGAAAAAGGAGGTCTACATGAAGCTATCGACAAAAACTGTCGCCAGCCTACTAGTTGTCACGGCAGTAGCGGCGGCTGTTCCAGGACTTAGCCAAATCGCAGTCCCAAAAAAGCGCCGTGAATCGCAATTTGACAAATTACTACAGACACATGACCGCAAGGGCGAGCTTCGGGCAGAGGTGCTTGGTATCTCGCCGCATCGATTTAAGCAGATGTGTAAAAAAATGCCGTTTGAGGAAGTGATTCGTACTTGCGGGTTGAGTTCGAAGCGAGACTTCCGCATCGCTCTTTTTGGTTGCCTAAAAAACGAGCTGCTTGGACGTGGCTGGTCGCGCGCTAAGATTGAGGCGTATATTTTGACTCGTGCGCCTCGTATGGCTCTGGTTTAATACGTCGTGTGGAAAATACGCCCCAGGGCAGCTACTCTGGGGCGTATTTGCTTGAGCCTACGCTACCTGTAGCGTATTACAATATCACAATAACGCTATTGCTAGTCCTATGATATCAAAAATGGTTAATTTCAAGAGTTGACGACGCTATGGGTGTGGGCTATTATTGAGGACAGACGCTACTGGTAGCGTGTTTGGCACCACAACACACAAATAATCAACAGTAATTCGGGCGTTCATCGAGACACCTTGAGTGTCTTTTTTGGTACCCGAGAGCAAACGTACGAGGAGGGGGTATGTACACATACATCAAGAAACGAGACGGACGAAGGGTTGCATTTCGCCAGGCAAAAATTATGTCAGCGATTGAGCGCGCTGGTCTCGAGACTGGTGAATTTGGCGAAGTAGTAGCTGATAAGCTCGCCGAAAAGGTTGTCGCACGAGCTACAAAAGAGATCAGTGAAAAGGTTCCGACTGTTGAACAGATCCAGGATATAGTTGAAGAGATATTGCTTGAAAGTCGGTACAAGAAAACTGCCAAGGCTTATATTATCTATCGCGATCAACATAAAAAGCTTCGAGAGATTGCTAGCGGCGCGCATGTTGATCTGGTTGATCAGTATCTAGCGAAACTCGACTGGCGTGTCAACGAAAATAGCAACATGGACTATAGTCTCCAGGGTCTAAACAACTATATTTCGAGCGAGGTAAGCAAAACTTATTGGCTTAATAAGATTTACTCACCAGAGATTGGTAAGCTGCACCGAAGTGGTGATATGCACATCCATGACCTTAATCTCGTTAGTGTTTATTGTGTCGGCTGGGATCTGCAGGATGTGTTGCGATCGGGCTTTACTGGCGTTACGAATAAAATCTCTTCTCGACCAGCGAAACATTTTCGTACAGCTCTTGGCCAGGTGGTGAACTTCTTTTACACGCTTCAGGGCGAGGCGGCAGGTGCTCAAGCGTTTAGCAACTTCGACACGCTCCTTGCGCCATTTATCGCTTACGATAAGCTGAGCTACAAAGAAGTCAAGCAAGCTCTCCAAGAGTTTGTGTTTAACGTAAACGTTCCGACTCGTGTTGGATTCCAGACGCCATTTACTAATATTACACTTGATCTCGAGTGCCCAAGCTATATGGCGGGCCAGCCTGTAATAATTGGTGGTGAGCTGGCGGACACAAACTACGGTGATCACCAGGATGAGATGAACATCTTCAATAAAGCACTACTCGAGGTGCTGTGTGAGGGTGATGCAAGCGGGCGCGTCTTTACTTTCCCAATTCCGACTTATAATATCACTCAGGACTTCAACTGGGATAATCCAGTTATCGAAAAGCTATGGGAGGCTAGTGCGAAATATGGTATTCCATACTTCTCGAATTTCGTAAATAGTGATATGAACCCAGAGGATGCTCGTAGTATGTGCTGTCGTTTGCGCATAGACAATCGCCAGCTTGAGTATCGTGGCGGTGGCTTGTTCGGGTCAAATCCGATGACAGGAAGTGTCGGTGTGGTAACGATCAATCTGCCTCGTTTGGCGCTCAAGAGTAAGGACGAGGCGGAGTTCCGCAAGGGCCTTGATCATCTGATGGAGAAGGCCAAGGAGTCTCTCGAGGTTAAGCGAAAGACACTAGAACGCTTGACGGACATGAATCTCTATCCTTATACAAAATACTACCTACGTGATATCAAAAAGCGCTTTGGAGTTTATTGGAAGAATCACTTCAGTACAATCGGTTTGATCGGTATGAATGAGGCTTCAGAGAATCTGCTGGGTGTAAATATCGGTTCAACTCAGGGTCGTGAATTTGCTGAGCGAACGCTTGATTACATGCGTGATCGCCTAGTTGAGTTCCAAAAAGAAACTGGCAATAACTATAATCTCGAGGCAACCCCTGCCGAGGGTACGACTTACCGTTTGGCGCAGATTGATAAGGCTGATTTTCCAGAGACAGCACATTTTGCAAACGGTATCGGTCGTGATGTCGAGCATCCGTTTTATACAAACTCGACACACTTACCTGTTAACTTTACAGATGACCTGTTTGAGCTACTTGATTTGCAGGACAATCTCCAGACGAAGTACACTGGTGGCACGGTGATCCACTTCTTCCTTGGTGAGCGTATGGCTGATCCAAAGACGCTCAAAGGCTTGGTTAAGAAAATCTGCGATAACTACCATTTACCTTACTTTACCTTCAGCCCAAGCTTTAGTGTTTGTCCAAATCACGGATATATCAATGGTGAACAGCCGACTTGTCCAAATTGTGAGTCGAACTGTGAGATATACTCGCGCGTGGTTGGGTTCTTGCGACCAGTTGAACAGTGGAACAATGGCAAAAAAGCAGAGTTTTGTATGCGTAAGCAGTACGACAAGGCGGGGAACAAATAGAGTAGGAGACTTAGCATGAGGCCCCTAGCGGGCCTCATGGATTCTTGTGCCATGAGAGTAGGCTGGCTCTGGTGCAATCCAAGATAGAGGGGAAATAAAATGACAATCGGCGGTATTCAAAAGTTTAGTACAGTTGACTATCCGGGATATACAGTCGCGAGCATATTCACGATTGGATGCAATATGCGGTGTGGTTATTGTCATAACCCCGAACTGGTTTTGCCGGAGCAATACGCTGGCGCTATCCCCGAAGAAGAGATATTTGAGTTTCTCGAGAAGCGTCGTGGACTACTTGATGGCGTGGCGATCAGTGGTGGAGAGCCGACTATGCAGGAAGATCTACCTGATTTTATACGTCGATGCAAAAAAATGGGCTTTCTAGTCAAGCTTGATACAAACGGGACAAACCCTGGGGTGCTAAGAGAACTATTCCAGGAAAATCTGATTGATTTTGTTGCAATGGATATAAAAGGCCCGCTCGAGAAGTACTCGCAGATTGCAGCTCGGCCGATCGATATTGACGCAATTCGCGAAAGTATCGATCTAATCCGGACGGTTCCACATGAATTTCGTACTACAATTGTGCGGGGACAGCTCGTACCTGAAGATTTTGAGTCAATTGGCCAGCTTGTGCACGGTGCTGATCGTTTTGCTTTGCAGTATTTTGTGCCTGGGACGACGGTTAGTCCACAGTTTAATAAACGCGAATCATTTACAAAACAAGAGATGGATCAGGCTCGCGACATTATGAGCCGTCATGTCCAGGAATGTGTGGTGCACTAATGGAGAGATATGTAGCCAAGGTAGCTCGGATTCATAAAGAATCGTCTGATACGATAACGATTTATTTTCGTGTTGAGGATGATAGGCAGTTTATATATACGGCCGGTCAGTATATCACGGTGTTTTTTGATGATAGTTCAACGCCCGAGGGAAAGGCGTATAGCTTATCGTCGGCGCCACATGAGGACGAGCTTAGTATCACGGTCAAAAAAGTCGGTGAATACTCGGGTAAGTTGCACGATCTGAAGCCCGGTGATACGTTTATGATCTCGGCGGCTTATGGGTATTTTAATCCCGAAACATCTCGACCGTTGGTTTGTATTAGTGCAGGCTGTGGACTTGCGCCAATCTGGAGTATTGTCAAAGACGAATTGCGTCGAGACAAAGGACGATTAGCGCACGTATTTTTCAGTAATCGTGATGCAAAAGAGATTCCTTTTCACGAGGCGTTAAATGGTCACGAGCAGGCGCATGATTCGCTCACGGTACATCATCATATTACACGAAATAAGCAGGTTCCGGTGAACATGCACCGCGGACGGATCGATCTTGACGCTTGTGTAAAAGCTGTAGAGGGAGAAGTGAATTATCTACTGTGCGGTTCGGTTGAGTTTGTGAGAGATATGTGGCGTGGGTTGGTCGACCGTGGGGTGTCGAGCAGCTTGATTAGTACGGAGACGTTTTTTGAATGAGTGAATTGTTGATAAAAGATCCAGAGATGTTGCTACCCAGTAAACAGGCCGTTCGGTCTGAGATTGCTTCTCGTGCAGTGGCGCTTTGTGAGGGCTGTCCGATGGCAAGGCTTTGTGCGTCCAAAAATACTGGTAAATGTCCTCCTCCTGAAATAAAGCAGCAGATGCTTGAATCAATCGACATTGGAGACGGGGGGGCAAATACAGCTCCTGTGTCGTATCGCAAACAGCTTCTCGACGATTCTATACCGAGCGTCATGGCACAGCTGACACCGAAACCGGTAGTAAAGAAGCCCGAGATAAGACCTAGTCATTTGCCTTTGCCAAAAGCGGCTCCACGTCCAGCTCCAATGGCTAAGTTGCCGGAGCGTCGTCAACCATCTCGTCCTATGCGTCAGCAGAATGATATGAGTGCAATTGGTCGAGCGGTGGCTGATATTGCGCACTTGATGTTTGGCGGAGCTGAATCTGGTGCAGGTCGCCTCAAAAAGTAGTATACTTTAGGCATGGAGATGATCATAAAGCTACTTGCCGACTGGTTGATGTTGCCGCTCATTGTACTGGCGATGTATGGGCTACTATTTCGGGTGCCAGGTAACGATCGGTATGATCGCTATAGTCGAATTTTTATGGCGGGCATAACATCGTATTTTACTGCTAAGTTACTTGGTTCTATATGGCAACCTGAGCAACTTCGACCGTTTGAGCAGTTGGGGCTAAACCCTGGTGCGGCTTACCTCAATAATCCTGGCTTCCCGTCTGATCATGCGTTGTTTGCGATGTTTTTAGTGCTGGCTGTATGGTATGGTACACGTAGCCGTAAGATGACTATTTCGATGGCAGTGATGACGCTACTAATTTGTATTGGTCGTGTGCTTGCTCTGGTACATACGCCCCTCGATGTCGTTGGTGGAGTAGCTGTTGCCGGTGTTGGGGCGCTTTGGTATAAGAATTACGCAAAAAAGCGACTGAAGGCGCGTCTAGCCAAACCCGCCAAAAAGTAGTACAATATACCAAAGTTTAGTAATAGTTTGTGGAGAAACTTATGGTAAAAGAAGCAGTCCATGATGACGCTACTGATGCGCGCGTGTCGCCACTGGTATCGATGAGCCGTCGTGAGCTTATCAGTATGATTCTTGTGGGTGTTGCAGTTGGCGCGATTATCTCGGTGTTATATTTCCTGCTCAATAAATTTATATTTAGCGCAGTACTCTGTCGTCCGCAGTCGACAGCTGATTGCGGTCAGGCGCCTAACTATGCGATGATTGTCGCCATGCTGGTCGGGTCGATTGGTGGAGTGGTGGGATTAGCGCGAACACGCATATATCGCCCGTTACTTATCGTTATCGTATCGGTAATCGCCCTTTGGGGTATCCAGAATGTTCTGATGGGTCTAGATTGGTACTGGGCAATGATGATCACTGCTGTATTTTTTGGTCTGGCCTATGGAGTGTTTGGCTGGTTGGCACGTATACGTAATTTTATTCTAGCTATCGTTTTAGTGGCTGTGCTAACCGTGCTCGTTCGCTGGGTGCTAGTCGCGTAAAGTCCTGCTCGTGAGTGATATATAATAATGAGTATGGAAATCGTACTCATTATTTTGCTGATAGTAGTTATTTGCGGGATTGGCGTCGTATTGTTTGTGTTTTTGCAGAAGTTTAACGAAATAAAAAATACAAATGCTGTAGAATTGATGAAGACTGATGTGACAGAGTTGTCGCGTAGTATAATGTCGCTTCAGCAGACGATGGGCGACAAGCTGGAAAAGTCAAATTTGGGTGTACAGCAGTCGGTTCAAAAGCAGTTAACCGAAAGTGCAAAGTTGGTGGCCGATGTGACTCAGCGTTTGGCGCGGCTGGATGAGACAAACCGACGAGTCATAAATGTTGCAGATGAGCTAAAGACTCTGCAAAATGTGCTGTCTAATCCAAAACAGCGCGGTGTGTTTGGCGAGTTTTATTTATCGAGTGTACTGGAGAATGTCCTACCGCCGGGGCAGTTTCAGACACAGTATAAATTTAACGACGGGGAAATTGTTGATGCAGTTATCTTTCTAGATAAGGGGCAAATATTGCCAATTGACTCGAAGTTCTCGCTCGAGAACTACAATCGCATGATTGAAGCAAGCGGTAAAGAGCGCGAGCAATATCTTCAAAAAGTAAAGGCAGATCTGAAGGGTCGAGTGGATGAAACGGCAAAGTACATTCGCCCGAACGAGAAAACGATGGATTTTGCATTTATGTTTATTCCTTCCGAGTCACTCTACTATGATTTATTGGTGAACAATGTTGGCAGTGGCGGTAGTTCGCGTGATTTGATCGAGTACGCGTTTCGGGAGAAGCATGTTATTATCACTAGCCCGACAAGCTTCATGGCCTATCTCCAGACTGTATTGCAGGGGTTGAGGAGCCTACAGATTGAAGAGCAGGCAAAGGATATACAGGTGCGAGTCGGCAAGCTTGGTCAGCATATTGCTAAGTATGACGAGTACATGAAAAAGCTTGGTAACTCGCTTGGCACAACGGTCAATCATTATAACAATGCCTATAAAGAATTTGGCAAGGTTGATAAAGACGTTGTAAAGATTGCTAATAGCGACTCTAGTGTAGATCCATTGCTGCTCGATAAACCCAATGTCGAATAAGTTGGTCCAATAAAAAAATCGCTCTCATTAGAGGGCGATTTTTTAGTTGCTTGTTACGACTAATCGTTTCGACGACCAGCAACAAGTAGGTATAGATTCCCACCGAGAGCCGCACCTATTAGTGTACCGAGAATTACCTCGAGTGATAGACGACTAGTGGTTTTTTCCTTGTTGGTGGTTGCGCCATTTGAGCTGTTTAGTTCACCTTCCGTGCGGTCAGTGACGGCAAGTGCTACTGCTGGGTTGATGGTTACTCCCTTGACATAAGCTACGTGTGGAATCTTTGGTGCTTCTGCCTTTTGGTTCTGCTGTGTGGCAAGATATGCACTCTGGTACCTTGCGACTTCTGCAGTACGAGTTGCGGTGTATAGGGTAGTGCCGGCCACTACGCCAGCTACTAACGAGAGGCCTATACCAAGTGCACGAGCACCGTTTGAAAGTTCACGGTGGCAGACGACCGCTGCTATACCGAATAGGAATACGGCACTACCAACAAGTTCGGCGCCAAAGATTGCCCAGTCCATGTTTGTGATCTTGTCAAAACTGAGACTTAGGGCGTTATTTGATACCCAGTTGATTGTGATAACGGCTAGCATCGCACCGAGGAACTGAGCGCCCCAGTAGAACGGCACGAGAATGCTCTTGAGTCGTCGCATTGCCCAGAGTCCAAACGTCACTGCTGGGTTGACATGTGCACCAGAGATGGCACCGACTGCCATAACAATTACGGTGAGAGCGAGGCCGGCATATAGAGCGCCTGACTCCTGGTATGTCGCTAGAACGACCAGTGTCAAGATGAATGTACCGAGAAGCTCGGCAAATACAATATTGACGATATTTTCTGGTAGTTTGTTTGCGTTACTCCTGCCACGAATAGCTGCTGATACAGTAGTGGTTTTAGGTTTTGGCGCGTCGGCACGAGCAGTGCGGACACTAGTCTTGGCTGCGGCCGGCTTTTTGGCGGTCGCTTTTTTTGTAGAAGCGGCTTTCTTTGTAGCCATTTGATATATCCCTCCTTTAATCAGATATGGAATCAGTATAGCATAAACTATAAGCTGTCTACTACTATCTGGTCGCATCTGTTATAATAGCCGACATATGGGACGATATCTTGAACAGACTGAAGCACGAAGCGAACTCCAACAGAGGATAGCCGCGGAGCTAAAAGCAAAGGCCTCGGCACGCGCAAAACAAGAAGGTGACGGCACGGAACTTCGCGATGCACCTGATGGTGTTAACGATGCGGCATACCTAAAGGGCACAAAAGCGACTACGACGCTCGCGCCAGTGTGGGTTTTGATATTTTTTGCGGCGCTTGCCGTGCTTGCTTTTTTCATCTACCAAACCAATCGATAACATTACAAACTCTAAACAAGAGGTAGCGATTATTATGACAGATCTCACAGAACTACGTGCCCTACTTATCGCGCGTGTAACTGAGTCCGCTAATCCGAGCGATGTTTTAAAGAGCAGGGAGCTTCGCGAGCTTTACGCGCAAATACCTAAGCAAGCTCCAGAAGACCGAGCGGAATTCGGACGGCGCGTTAACGAACTGAAGATGGCGATTGAGACCGAAGTCGCTAAAAAAGAGGCCGAAGCAATAACTGCTACTTTGCCGCCAATTGATGTAACCGCGCCGATGGACGTCAATGCGCCAATACCAGACCTGTTGCCTGCCGAGCATGGTACGACACATCCACTCATGCGAGAAATCGAAACTATTTCGGATATTTTTAATCGCATGGGGTTTGTGACCGAAGAGTCGCGCGAGATTGATGATCAGTATCATATGTTTGAGGTACTTAATTTTCCTAAAGGACATCCAGCGCGTGACGACTACGACACTTTTATGACAGTCGAAAAAGATTCAGAAGGCGATCCGCTGATTGCGCCAGCGCATACTAGCACTATGCAGAATCGAACGCTTGTCAAATATCGCGATCAGCTTGAGCGTGGAGTACCGATCGCTGCGATTGTGCCTGATCGAGTGTTCCGGAATGAGGATCTAGACGCACGACATGAACATACATTCTACCAGGTTGAGGGGATTTATGTGGCAAAAGGTGTAAATGTCGGTAACCTCGTCTCAACTCTTCAAAAGTTTCTCGAGGAGTACTACGGTCGCACTCTGAATGTACGGGTTAATCCATTTTATTTCCCGTTCACTGAGCCGAGCTTTGAGTTTGCGTTGGAATGTCCGTTTTGTGAAAAGGGTTGTTCAGTCTGTAGCCACAGTAAATGGATTGAGCTTTTGGGCTGTGGGTTAATCCACCCAAACGTGTTACGCGCGGCTGATATAGACCCATCAATCTATACTGGCTTTGCTTTTGGCTGTGGCATTGATCGATTAGTGATGATGAAGTATCAAATTGAAGATATCCGTAACCTTGAGAGCGGTAAACTTAATTTCTTGAGGCAGTTTTAGCATGGTAGATCGATACAAATTGAAAGTCGTTATCAATGCAATACTGTGTAGCTCGCGGGAGCTGAGGCGATGATTACACGTGCTGTTGTTGTTGGGTTGATGTCTGGTGATAAGGTGTGTCTACTTCGGCGTGCTTCTAACTCGGACTGGGAGCCAAATGCTTGGCATATGCCGGGTGGTACTGTTGAGGACGACGAGGAGGTTCAGAAAGCTGCTGTTAGAGAAATTAAGGAAGAGACGGGCGTATTGGTCAAGGAGAGTGATCTGATATTTCTCGGAGTAGCGATATATCGCGAAACTAAAGGCAGGGATGTGAGTGTATATTTCTTTGCAACGAAAAAATGGACGGGTCAGCCAGAAGTATGTGAGCCAGATAAAACCCAGGATATTATGTGGTGTGATGTGGCTGGTATGCCAAAAAGCGTACCGGCACACGCAATGCGGGTGTTTGGCGATCTTTCGGCGTCACATTTTCTAGAGTTGCGTGACGGAGTTGTTATTTACGAAACGAAAGGTGTAACTCATGAAGGTTAGTTTAAAGATAATTCAAAAACTCGTCGACGTTGATATTCCTCCAATTGACGAGTTGGTCAATCGAATAAACGGACAGCTTGGTGGGGTTGAAGAGGTTATTGACTTTGGCAAAAAATACCAAGATGCGATTGTTGTGAAAGTAGTTAGCGTCGAGAAGCATCCAGATGCGGATCGGCTGAGTGTCTGTCTGATCGACGACAATGGGGCTGTTGGCGATGTTGAGCGCAATGGTAACGGCCATGTACAGGTTGTTTGCGGTGCGCCTAACGTTCATGCTGATATGTGGGCGGTGTGGCTGCCACCAAAAGCAACTGTGCCGGCGAGCTATGACGATGCGGAGCCATTTGTTCTAGATTCACGTAAGTTGCGCGGTGTGATGAGTAGCGGCATGTTGGCGGCTGGTGATGAACTAGCTATTAACAGCGATCATGATGGTATTGTTGAGCTAACAGAACGTGATTTACCAAAAGGGCGAACGTTGCAGGCAGGCGCTAGTTTTATGGATCTGTTTGATCTTGACGATGTCGTTATTGATATCGAAAACAAGATGTTTACTCATCGACCAGATTGTTTTGGGCAAATTGGCGTAGCGCGTGAGATATCAGCAATCCTAAGGGGTGTGCCTGAGGAAACTGAGGAAATCTTTGATATGGGATTTGTAAATCCTGACTGGTACTGGATGAAGCCTTCGTTTGAATCGGCTAGCGGACTAGAACTGAAGGTCGTAAACCAGTCGCCAGATAAAGTCCCGCGTTTTATGACTGTTGCTATGAAAGACTGCCGAGTTGAGCCGAGCCCGCTTTGGCTTCAGTGCGAGTTGATGCGACTTGGTTCAAAGCCGATTAATAACATTGTTGATATAACAAACTACATAATGCTGATGACGGCTCAGCCGACGCATGCTTATGACTACGATAAGCTGCGCGGAAAAGAGATTAGTGCACGTATGGCTCGAGACGACGAAGAGATTTCGCTTCTAAACGGCAAAACTTATAAGCTAACAGCTGACGATATCGTGATCGCAGACGCCGAGGGGCCAGTTGGTCTGGCTGGAATCATGGGCGGTAGTGATAGTGAGGTGTCGTCTGAGACCAAAAATATTGTGATTGAAGTTGCGACATTTGATATGTACGCAGTGCGAAAAACCGCGATGCGACACGGTGTATTTACTGACGCACTTGCGCGCTTCAACAAGGGCCAGTCGCCACTTCAAAATGATCGTGTTTTGGCTCGTCTTATGACGATGGTTCAAGATTTAACAGGGGCACAGCAAGCCAGTGATGTATATGATCTCCCGGATAAAACGGGTCAACTTGATGAGGTGTCATTGAGTGGTGAAATGCGTATAACGACAGATTTTATAAATAGCCGGCTCGGTAGCAATCTGACAGTTTTTGAAATTGGCGGATTGCTGCGCCGTACTAATTTTGCCTCGTACCCGGCCGAAGACGATAACCAAACGCTTATCATCGGCGCACCGTTTTGGCGTACCGATATCGTTGATCCTGAGGATGTTGTGGAGGAGGTCGGTCGTCTTTATGGTTTTGATAGGCTTCCATGCGAATTACCATTGCGTGTTATGTCGCCAGCACCGAGGAATGAATCTCGCAGTTTCAAGCAACAGGTGCGAGATAGCCTGTCACGTGCTGGTGCGAACGAGCTTTTGACTTATAGTTTTGTTCATGAAAATATTATGAAGCGCGCCGAACAGGATGTTTCTAGGGCATTTCGGTTGTCAAATGCGCTTAGTCCCGATCTGCAATACTATCGTCTCAGTATTTTGCCGAGTTTGCTCGACAAGGTCAACATGAACATTAAATTGGGATACGATGAGTTTACGCTATTTGAGATTGGTAAGGCTCACGATAAACGTGATCATGCGACCGACGACAACGGATTGCCGAGCGAAATTGAAATGATTGACGCGGTGTATGCTAACAAGCGTCCGCAGTCGGGCTCACCATACTTCCGTGTACGTCGGTTAGTTATGCGTCTTGCTCAAGACCTGGGAATTACCCTAAAGACCGCACCAATAGAAGAAACCTTAGATGATCCATTTGTTGCTCCATTTGAGCAGTCGCGTAGCGCGCTAGTGAAAACATGCGACGGTAAGAGCGTTGGTATAGTCGGCGAACTAAAAGCAAGCGTCCGTAAGTCATTTAAACTTCCTGAATATAGTTCAGCGATGAGTCTTGATCTTCAGGCTTTAAAAAAGGCTAGCGAAGAAAAGAGCGAGCAATATCGTCCTTTGAGTCGGTATCCATCGATCAGTCAGGATGTCACTCTTAAGTCCCGGGTTGATGTGGCCTATGAGTCGTTACTTGACACCACACGGACTTCACTTGCTGAACGGGCTGAGGAAATAAATATAACAATTGACCCAGTGAGTATCTATCAGTCGTTAGACGACGCCGACCATAAGTCAACTACATTGCATATTACGTTTACACATCCCGATCGGACGCTGACGGATGCCGATATCAAGCCACTTATGGATCACCTAGCTTGTGTCATGCTCTCTAAGTATGACGCCGAGCGTGTGTAGTGGCCTTTGATTCGTAATAATCTCAATATCGCGATACACTAGCAATATGGGAATTATTCGATCAGTTTATTATCTTCTTAGCCCCTATGTTGACGTGCGTGAGCGTCATGTGGCAAAGTTTTTTGATCGGCTGTCGGAGCATAATTCTCGAGTATATATTGGCGCCGAGCTAGACAGATTAGTTCAGGAAAATATCGCAGTAGTTAATTTGTGGACTGAGTTTCGTTACAAAGGCTATAGATATCTAATGAAATCAAAGCGTCGTGAGCTATACGCTAATCTTGATCGTATCACTGAAGATTTTGAGAAGTTTTATCGTACGTATGGTGCGTCGGCAGATGAGATCACTAGGCATGTTCGTACGATCGTGCCTGGTGTAAATATTCGTAGCGATCAAGTTCGGCTAATTCAGGCGATCATGGACTATCTATCGCCGTCGAATGGTAGGTATGAATATAGGGCGTCAAGTTCGTTTGGGCGACTATTGCGCGACCCGTTACAAGATACTATGGTAGGTGACTGTAATCAAATCGTCACTCTCTATATCTACCTGTACTCTAGATATCTGGACGTTAAGGATTTGCGTGTTAGGACTTTGCCTGGTCATGTGGCGCTTCATTGTGGCGGTGTTGATATCGAAGCGACGAACGGGACGTGGAAAAATTATGCCTCAAGTGCCGATGCGAGTGTACTGCCGCTAAGTGAGATAGTAAGTATCAATTTACTCGATACAACCGATGAGTATTTTGAGACGCATGAGGTGCGAGCGGAAGATTTTTTGCAGAGTGCAAGATTTGCTTATCTTTTGAGTCATGAGCGCGATATTGTTAGCAGAAATCTCGATGCAGCTTACGGTAAAGTGGTGAGCCAGCTGATGAAGCGTAATTCCTATGAACATGCACTTAAGGTCGCGCGAGCTAGCCGTGACGCAGAGTTGCTAGCGGTTGTCGGTAATAATGGCGCGATTTATTATATGGGTAAAAATGACTTTACTGCTTCACGCCGTTTTGCCGAGTATGCACTGCGTAAGCCTGAGCTAATTCGTGATAGCTGGCGTGCCGAAGGAGTGTATCACTATAATGCGAATCGATTCCACGATGCGATTCGTGCCTTTAAGCATTGCAATGACGAAAAGCTAGTCAGCAGGTGCTACGAGGGGCTGTTTTTTGTTGAGCAGGATAAATTACCAAAAAACTTAACCAGTGAATCAATCCGCAATCATAAACATACGATCAGACGTATGGATGATTATGCGCGAAAGTCAAAAAACCATGAACTAATACAACACCTGTCTACGCTTAAAAAGTACCTATAGGTAACGGTTGAGAGAATATTCTGTTTTAGTGATGGTTATTTTTGGATGAAGAGCGTTATCTATAGTCTACTTTTGATTGTGCTTGTGGTTTGATAAAATAATACTGATGAATGCAAAAAATATGCACGGTCTAACGGTACGTGAGGTGGCCGCCAGACAGAGGCGAGACGGCTACAATGAGTTGCCAGATCGCGAAAAGCGCAGCATCTTTGGACTAGTATTTAGTATTCTGACTGAGCCGATGATCTTTCTTTTGTTGGCGGTCGTCGTAGTTTATTTTTTGCTCGGTGATCGTAGTGAGGCGATTGTGCTTATGGTTTCAGTCATTGTTGTTGTTGCTATCGAGCTATATCAGGATACAAAGACTGAGAAAGCGCTTGAGGCGCTTCGTAGTTTGGCCAGTCCAAATTGCGAAGTTGTGCGCGGTGGCAAGCACGTAGTCATACCGAGTCGAGAGTTAGTGGTGGGCGATCTGGTTGTTGTTAGTGAAGGCGGAAGGGTGCCTGCTGACGCGCGTCTAGTTGATGCCTATAATCTTATGGCTGATGAAAGTATATTGACTGGTGAGTCGGTGCCGGTCGACAAAAACGCTACGTCAGCAAAAGACGAGCGAGAGAATCATGTATATTCGGGGACAATGATCGTCAAAGGTCACGCGATCGCCGAGGTGATAGCGATTGGTATAGCAACCGAAATGGGTAAAATCGGCACGTCGCTAAATGAGATCAAGCCAGAAAAGACCCTACTTCAAAAAGAGATTAGTAAAACGGTGCGTATTATTGCGGCAATCGCTATCGGTTTGTCTGTGGTGCTGACTATATTATTTTGGGTGTTGCGGGGTGATTTATTGCACGGCTTTTTGGCTGGCTTGACTCTATCGATTGCAGTGCTACCTGAGGAATTTCCTGTTGTTCTGACGGTGTTTATGGCGCTTGGCGCATGGCGTCTTGCTAAAAATAACGTGCTGAGTCGACGGAGCCAGACGATTGAAACACTTGGAAGTGCGACCGTTTTGTGTACTGACAAAACAGGGACATTAACCGAAAACCGTATGACTATTGTCGGTATAACCGACCGTCACGGTAAAGTATGTAAAGCAGGTAAGCAGTATGATGAAGTTGTCGCTTTTGGGGTCCTCGCTTCTCAAAAAAATCCATTTGATCCTATGGAGGAAGCGTTCATCTCAGCGGTATCTGATCTAAATAAGATTTATGGCAATATGGAGATCATAAAGGAATATCCGTTAGAAGACACGTCAATGTCAGTTGGCCATGTTTGGGCGAATACAGAGGGTGTGCCTAAGATGCTTGCGTTAAAGGGTGCGCCGGAGGCGGTATTTGATCTATGTAATCTGAGCAAGACCGAGCGTAGTGTGCTTCAGGCGCAGGTCAAAGCTTACGCCCAGGAGGGGTTGCGTGTGCTGGGTGTTGCTAGGGGTCGGTTGACTAACAGAGTTGAGGTGTCGCGCGAAAAATACGCTTATGATTTTCTTGGTCTTGTTGCTTTGGCAGACCCAATTCGCAAGGAAGCAGCTAGTGCAGTTAAGCTGGCGCATCAGGCGGGCATCAGAGTTGTGATGATTACTGGGGACTATGCTGAGACGGCGAGACGTATTGGTAAAGAGATTGGCCTTCGTGCGGAGCGAGTTGTGACGGGTGAGGAGTTTATGAGGGCCGATGAGGCGACGCGTGATCGTATCGTTCAGGAGGCAGAGATATATAGCCGGGTAGCGCCTGGAGTAAAGCTTGAGATTGTTAATGCTCTCAAGCGTAACGGCGAGGTAGTTGCGATGACGGGGGACGGGGTAAATGACGGCCCAGCCCTAAAGAGTGCGCATATTGGTATTGCTATGGGCAAACGTGGCACAGATGTAGCACGTGAGGCGTCATCGATTGTATTGCTCGATGATAACTTTGTGTCTATAGTCAAAGGTGTGCGCACGGGGCGGAGGATCTTTGCAAACCTTCAGAAGACAGCGATGTATATCTTGACGGTTCACATACCAATCGCGGTTCTCTCGATTCTTCCAGTTCTGTTTGGCTGGCCAATAATTCTACTACCGATCCATATAGTTTTCTTTGAGTTTATTATCGATCCTAGCTGTACACTCGTGTTTGAGGGTGAGCCAGAGGACGAGAATACTATGGGGCGTCCACCGCGCCGACTTGACGCCCCATTATTTAGTAGACGATTGGTGCTTCAGAGCGTTGTCCAGGGCGGGCTAGTGGTTGTGGCGATTGCGCTCATTCACGGATATATGATGTATCAAGGTTGGACAGAATCGCACGCGCGAGCCATTACGTTCTTGTTGGTTGTGTTGACAAACGTCTTTTTGATTCTAGCTATTTCTGGTCGGAGAGTTATTTTGGATACGCTTAGGAGTAGGCGTCCAACACCACTAGCTATGGTAGTGATCGGAGTTATTTTAGTGCTGTTTGTCGTCTACTCGTTACCAGCGACTCGTGGCTTATTTAAGATTGAAATGTTGACGGTAGCAGAGGTGGGCCTAACGACGTTGGCTGCTATTTTGACGTCAAGTTTGGTGACTCCGCTTCGTAAAATACTTCATACATTTTAAAGATCGCTTCAAAAGCTGATTGCCAGATATAATAAATACTAGATGAAGCAAATTCGTGAAATATTTAATTACACAAAAGGGCTGAGGCGCTATATTTTAGCAATTGCACTACTTTCGATTATTAGCTCTCTGTTGTCTTTTGTCGTGCCAAATATAGTTAAGTACGCAACCGACTGGGCTGTCTCGATAGTCGCCGATAAAAGTGTGTTTACCTGGAAGCCGTTGATTCTCTTTGGACTTCTCATGGTGGGGGCGTCAGTTATCTCAGCGATTGTTAGTGACGTTAGTGGCTACTTTGGCGACCAGCTGGCTATCAGGACTAGGCATCAGCTATCTACAGCATACTACAAGCATCTTCTTAGTTTGCCACAGTCGTATTTTGATAAAGAGTCAATGGGCAAGGTCGTTAATCGTCTATATCGAGCAATTATCGATATAACTAATTTCCTTCAGCTATTTAGCAATAACTTGTTGCAGATGTTGATTACGACTTTATTGACGCTGGTGGTTTTGGCATTTTATGGTTGGCAACTGGCCTTGCTGTTTATTGTCTTAATACCAGCAAATTTCTATCTAACAGCGCGCACAAGTGGTAGGTGGCAGCGTGTCGAAAAAGAAAAGAACAAGCATTTCGATCGCGCGAGTGGACGTTTTACAGAGGTGATTGGCCAGATTAGACTTGTCAAAAGTTTCATTGCAGAAAAGCGTGAATATAAACAGTTTGACGAAGATATGCGGGCGATGATAGGGCTAACTGCAACACAGTCAAAACATTGGCACGGCATGAATTTTATGCGTACGGTTGTATTTGGAGTAATTCAAGCTATTACGCTCAGTTTTGTATTTTATTTTGCTTCAGCAAAGCGTTTTTCAATTGGTGATATTGCACTACTTGTCATGTTGATTCAACAGGCAGGAGCACCACTTCGCGGTCTGAGCTTTTTTGTCGATAGCTACCAGCGTGCGGTTGCAAACAGCAGGGATTATATAGAAGCTATGGAGATTACACCCGAGGTAGACCAAGGTAGCTGTGTACGGCTTAGTGTATCGCATGGTGATATTAGGTTTGATCATGTTTCATTCGCGTATAGCGATGGCGCACGCGTGCTTAACGATATCTCTTTTACGGTCAAAAAAGGTGAGAAAGTGGCGCTTGTTGGTGAGAGTGGGGGCGGAAAAACTACGATCACCAATTTATTGATGGGGTTATATTCTGCGACAGATGGGTCAATTTTTATCGACGATCAAGACATTAGAAAAGTTCGACAGGCAGATGTCCGGGCACATATTGCTACTGTATTTCAGGAGTCGGTATTATTTAGCGGAACGATCCGGGATAATATTGCCTACGGTCGTCCCGATGCGACTGATGATGAAATTATGAAAGCAGCAAAAACCGCAAATGCTGACACGTTTATAAATAAGTTTGAAAATGGTCTTGATACCGAGGTCGGTGAACGAGGAGTTACGCTGTCTGGTGGTCAACGACAACGTATTGCGATTGCCCGAGCAGTGCTCAAGGATGCACCAATTTTGATCCTAGATGAGGCGACTTCTAGCTTAGATAGTCGAGCTGAACATGAGGTCCAGGAAGCGCTTGATAGGCTGATGAAATATCGGACGACATTGATTATCGCTCACCGATTAAGTACGATCGCCGGTGTTGATCGTATCGTAACGCTCAAGAAGGGCCGTGTTGACGAGATTGGTACGCCTGTTGAGCTTGCAAAAACTAATGGCATCTATGCTCAGCTCCTAAAGCTTCAGCTCGGTGCGTCTGAGGTGGCCAAGAGGAAGCTGGCGCGTTTTGAGATTGCCGAATAGTCGCCTTTTGTCAAGAACGCTATATGACGGTAATCTGGTTTGCTATAATGAAGCAAGTTGACTAATAGATAGAGAGGGAATATGGCAACGACAAATTTTCAGCGTTGGGGTATCCTAGCGATTGTCACCGTAACGATAATCGGTACAATTGGTGGGTTTGCTGTAATGGTACTAGCCCAACAGCAGGCGTCGGAAAATCAGGCAAAGTATCAAAAATTACTTGGTGAGTACCGAGTTAAACAGGAGGACTACAACAAAAAGGTTAAGGCTCAGGGCGATGAGCTGTCGGCGAAGTATTACGATTCGTTTAAACAGTATAGTGATCGTGTAGCAGCGTTTGATATAAATAGTGTCAAAGAGATTGTATCAGAAGACTTGCTGGTGGGTGAAGGTGAAGAGGTATCGGGCTCAACGAAAATGGCGGCATACTATATCGGCTGGGATGCGCATGGTCACGTATTTGACCAGAGCATTGACACTAGCGCCAATAAGCTCAAGAGTCCGCTGTCTATTAGCGAAGGGCTAGATAATGCAAACTTAATTACCGGCTGGAAAGAGGGAATGAAGGGGATGCGGATCGGTGGTGTTCGTATGCTAACGATTCCATCTGATAAAGCTTATGGCGAGCAGGGTAAGAAAGACAATGAGGGCAAAGAGACTATCGCGCCTAATATGCCACTGAAATTTGTGGTTATGGCGGTTCCTGCGCCTGAGACTATACCGCAGCCAGATGCGACGGAATTGACCGAACTTTATACGAAGATGAATAGGTAAAAGGAGGGCTATGCAACAAGAAGTTAAGTCAGTTGTAATGGTCGGTGCTGGTCCAAGCGCCCTGACCGCTGCAATTTATACGACGCGAGAAGATATCGATACGACGCTATATGAAAAGGGTGTGGTTGGCGGTCTTGCAGCGATTACCGATAAAGTCGATAACTATCCAGGCTTTCCCGATGGAGTTGAGGGCATGGCGCTTGCCGATCGATTACAGCGTCAGGCTGAACGTTTCGGTGCAAAAATTGAATACGGTAACGTATCTGCCATACGACACGAAGACGGGGTTAACATCTTGACGGTTGACGGCAACGAAGTCCGCGCAAAAGCCGTCTTGATTGCGACTGGAAGTGACTACAACAAGCTAAATATCCCAGGTGAAGCGGAGTATTATGGTCGTGGTGTGCATTACTGTGCAACCTGTGACGGTGCATTTTATCGTGACAAAAGACTTGTTGTTGTGGGTGGCGGAAACTCTGGTGTACAGGAGGCAATATTTTTGACACGTTTTGCAAGTCATATTGACCTACTTGTGCGCAGTACTGTAAAAGCTAGCCAGGTGCTACAAGATGATCTAAAGAAGTATATCGACGACGGCAAAGTGACGATTCATCTCGAAACGGTGCCTACAGAAATAGTTGCCGATAACACCGGTAAAGTGACAGCCGTTAAGGCGACCAAGGCTGGCGAGGCGACGGAGTTTATGGTAGACGGTGTGTTTATATTCATCGGGCTCAAGCCGAATACTCAATTTCTCGAAGGTAGCGGTGTTGAACTCGATGAGCGTAGGTTGATTAGAACTGACGATCACCTAGCAACCTCACTGCCTGGTGTATTTGCCAGTGGTGATGTACGAAGCGGCGCGACGATGCAGGTGGCGAGTGCCGTGGGGGAGGGTGCTACGGCGGCGTTGAGTATCCGTGAGTATCTCGAGTCGCAGGCATTGAGCAAATAGCCGTATGTGAACTTTGATGTGGCTGCTTTATAGCCATTGAATTTCTAGTGTGCTTAGGATTATTCTGTTGCGGCGATCAGTTTATCAGGATAGTTAGTTACGACGCCTTGTACGCCCTTTTCTTCGAGGTGGCGTAGTGCACCTGGCCGGTCAACGGTATAGACGTAAATAAATATTCCCGCGCGCCTAGCAATCTCTAGCGCTAGGCGATTAAGATACAACCGATGAAAGCCGACAGCAGTAAGATTTATAAAACGGTGATAGGCGACAAATATAAAAGGATTTTCGCTATGAAGCAGGGCAAGGTTCGCACGTTTTGCTAACTGTCGGACTTGTACAAGCTCGCTACCCCTAAATGAAGAGACGACTACTTTGTCCCAGTCGGAAGCTTTGGCGATGTAGTGTTTTTTGAGGAGACGCACGAGTTGTTCGCCGCTTCCTCGGCTTTTTAATTCGATATTAAGTAGAATGCGTCCAAAATAAATATCTAGAATTTCCTCGAGCAGGGGGACGGGTCTATCAACAGTTAGCTTGCGTAAACGTTCGTACGTAACATTTGCAACCAAGTCACGCAGATGATGTGTTCGGAGCAGTCTCGAGTCGTGGATTACCACTAGGCGATTATCGGCAGTGAGACGTACATCAAGCTCTATCATGTCGGCTCCGGCTTTAAATGCAGCCTCAAAAGATGACATAGTGTTTTCGGGCGCATGACCAGCTGCGCCACGGTGTCCTATAATGAGCATACAGTAATTATATCACTGCGATTATTAGACGACGTGTCGATGAAGGAAGGACTCGAGCTGACGAATGATATGATGATCGGTTGTCTCGAGCGCTATCTCTCGCGTGCCCATGGCACCAGAACCAAACATAAAGTTGTGCGATCCAGTGATAGCGACTTTTTGTCCATCAGGCATCGTAAATATGATAAACTTCGCATGCAAATAGGCGTCGCGCGTGTATAAAGTGTCGTGCCTTGCGGTAAACATTCCCAGCGTAATTAAAAATCGATTAAGCGATGAGGCGTGTCGCCAGTGGTTAAAATATAGTACGGACGGTTTTTTCTTTAGGATATGAGCTAGTCGACCAGTTGGACAGTATTGAGAGACCAAGATTATTTTGTCGGCTTTTTGAGCGAGATCGCATGCGCGCCTATAGATAATTGAATCTCCGATTAGGCCGCCGTCAAAAAGAGTTATAGATTGATCAGATATGGCATAAGAATGACTGCGGGCTGCGCCTCCTGAACAATCTAGACTGTAGATATGCTCCTGCTCTTTTGCGATTACGTCAGCTAATAAGGCGTTTTTTAGTCGAAATATATAATCAACGTTTGTAAAGCTACTGTGATCAAGGTTTACTCCGCCAAATGTGTAAACTACGTCGTCAATTACCGTCCACTTACTGTGTGTCCTGCCGACTAGAAGTCCGATCGTTTTGCGTCCAAGCCAGTGAAAAGTGATGCAGTGTTGTTTTAGTCTGCGCTCTAGTTTCATCGCCTGGATAGTACGGGCCGGCTGGCGCTTTGATGAACGCAAAGCGAACCCTTTGGGCTCCAAGTAGGTAAATGTATCGATATAAACTATTGTCTCGACGCCTCTGTCTGAGGCCTCGCAGAGTGCTTCAACAATTGCGTGACTGTTCGGGCCGTCATCTCGAAGAACTGTTGCGACAATTAAGATTCGCTTACGGGCTGAGCGAATTTTTTTTACGACGTCTGAAGCGTATTTATCGGCAGTCAGGAGAGTTGGTTGATTAAATAATTGCATAACGTCCCTCTAGTATACCTTGTGCGAGCAAAAGCTGGTACTATAGAGTCAGATAAACGAAAGGAGTTCGAGACAGTGCCTGATTTTAATAAAGTTTTGACACCCGGCGACATTGATGGAGGGGTCCTTAATACGGTCGTAGAGATTCCAGAGGGGTCTCGACTAAAAGTTGAATGGGATCGCCAACGAGCGGCATTTATGCTTGATCGTGTTGAGCCGCGTATATTCGCCAAGCCGTGTAACTATGGATTTATCCCGCAGACACTTGATGAGGATGGTGATGAGCTGGATACGCTAATCGTCTGTCCTGAGCCGCTACCAACTGGCGTATGGCTTGAGGCAAAAATTATAGGTGTTATGAAATTTGAGGATGACGGTGAGGTTGACGACAAAATCGTAGTTGTCCCGGCCGACAACCGAGATGATGCTGATGCGATCAATTCGCTTAGCGACATTCCACAGCTAGTTAAGCAACTTGAAAATCACTTTACCCACTACAAGGATCTCAAAAAGCCTGGCAGCACCAAGGTGCTAGGTTGGGGTGATGTTGAAGAAGCCAAGCAGGTAATTAAGCAGTGTATTGAACGATACGGCAGTAACCGATAGGAGGGCGCTAAGACGTGGAAAACTACAACTACTCAAGCCTGCCGACGTATCCTACGAGCTATAGCGATGACATATTAGCAAACGGCTTGTCCCCAGATGGGGGTATCTTGATAGCTATGGCATTGCTTTTTGCGTTTAGTATCGCTTTTATACTGACAGTAGCCACTGTAATTGGCCAGTGGAGGGCGTTTACAAAGGCCGGTAAGCCTGGTTGGGCGGCAATTGTGCCCGTCTATAACCATATAGTTGTTCTCGAGATTGCGGGACGACCAGTTTGGTGGGTTCTGCTCACCATGTTTGTCCCTCTATTTGGTGTTTGGGTAGCAATTGTTGCGCTAATCGATCTGGCTAAGTCTTATGGCAAGTCAAACGGTTTTGCAGCGCTGTTAATTATATTTCCGATTATCGGTTGGCTGATTCTTGGGTTTGGCAAAGATAAATATATCGGTCCGATTGCGGCTGGTCGGGAGGATTTTGTGCCGGCTCCAGACTTTGCGCCAACTGCCAAACCGAATAAGTCGGCAACTCAGAAAAAAGCGCAACCAGCAAAAACAAAATCAGGTCAACCGCTTCCTCCGGGCGCGTCTAAAGACGATAAGGCCAAGAATTAAACCGTTAACTTTTGAGACAATAATAGTCAGTGGTTTTATGCACTGGCTATTTTGTTTTACGTTGCCGACGTTCGCGCGCCTTGCGCTGGATGATTGCTGCGGCGTGGCTGATTTGCCCCAGTAGACCACCCTTACGCAGCTGAGCGCGAAGCTTCATCCGAGCGTGGCTGGTGATCATAAATTGTTGCCAATCTTGTTTTGGGCGCGCACCTTTGCTTGTCAGGATCTCGATTACATCTCCGTGCTGAAGCGTATGGCTAAAAGGCTCCATCTTGCCATTGATGATGAATCCACTCGCACGTGCCGCTAAGTCTGAGTGGACGCGGTAGGCGTAATCAAGGGGAAAAGCGCCAGCGGGTAAATCATAGATATCACCTTTTGGAGAATACACGAATATCCTATCGCCAAACAGATCGATCTTTAGGTCTTCGCCGTCAAATTCTTTACCCTCAGAAATTTGAGCGGCTGCTGACTGAAGGTGTTGAATCCAGTGCAGATCGGCTGGCAATTCGGCGATCGTACCTTTTTGATAAGCCTCAGTTAGCTTTTGTTCATTGTAGTGAAAGCTTGCTGCCAGTCCACGTTCGGCGTATTCGTGCATTTTGTTAGTGCGAACTTGAAACTCAACCGCTTGGCCGGATTTTGTGACGATCGTAGTATGGAGAGATTGATAGCCGTTTGGTTTTGGTTTTGCGATATAGTCTTTGATTCGATCGACCATTGGCTCGTACAATCGATGAAGCTCCCCGAGTACTAGGTAGCAGGTGGCGATATCGTCGACGATAATACGAAGCGCCATCAGGTCGTAGATATCATCAATATTTGGTACTCGCTTCATTTTTTTGTACAGACTATAGATGCTTTTCACGCGTCCGTCTATCTGATGAGGAATGCTTTCTTTGGTGAGGTGGGCGTCTACGGCCTTGCGAACGCTTCGGAGCTTGCGCTCGCTTTTTTTGAGGCGACTATCCATCAACGACTTAGTTTGCTCAAATTCCTGAGGCGATAGATATCGAAAGCTAAGCTCCTCTAGCTGGACACGGACCCGTCCCATGTTTAGACGGTCGGCAAGTGGTGCGAAGACCTCGATCGTTTCGCGAGCGATTTTCTTTTGCTTTGGCGCGCTTTTATATTGCAGAGTTTGCATATTGTGAAGGCGGTCGGCTAGCTTGATAATAATAACTCGGACATCTTGACCAACGGCAATCAGTAGCTTGGTTAGGTTGTCTTTGGTTGAGGGCAGGTAGCTTTCGAGATTGCGCATTCCGGCACGAGCTTGAGAAACTTTTGTAACGCCATCAACTAGGAATGCTACATCGCGTCCAAACTGCTCTTCAATTTCCTCGATAGTTGAGTCTGTGTCTTCGACGGTATCGTGAAGAACGCCGGCAACTACTGAATCTATATCCATTCCCCAGTCGATAATTGTTGAAGCGACATGGAGTGGGTGAGTGATGTATGGCTCGCCGCTTCGACGAGTCTGTCCTTTGTGCTTTTTGGTTGCATAGTCAATGGCGTGGTTGAGGCGACTACACTGTTCTTCGGTGTAGTGTTTTTCAGCAAGCTCCTGCAACTCACTCCTGTCCATATAGATAAGTATACAGAGCGAGACTTGCTTATGCAATTGACAAACGTGTATATAAATGGTATAATGAAAGAATAAATCTAGACATATAAATAGCATCTCATTGGGGTGCTTTTTTTGTGGCCTAAGGTGCGGTATACTATAACTAAATAGCTCATGCTAATAACGTGTTCATGGAGGTGGGAACAATGAGTGCAATACGGGTTGCTATCAATGGATTTGGTCGGATCGGACGAAACGCGTTTAAAATCGCGTTTGATCGTAATGATATAGAGGTCGTTGCGATCAATGACCTGTCGGATGCCAAAACTCTCGCCCACCTTTTGAAACATGATTCTATTTATGGTACTTATAATCGTGAAGTTGGATATGACGAAGTTGGTATCACCGTTGATGGTGCGCACATCAGAGTGCTTAACGAAAAAGATCCAGCAGGCCTACCGTGGCGCGATCATGAGATAGACGTCGTGATTGAGTCGACTGGGTGCTTCACCGAACCACAAAAAGCGCAAGCACACATTGCAGCGGGGGCTAAACGGGTAGTGATATCGGCTCCAGCCAAGGGCGAGGGGGCGGACACCATTGTAATCGGTGTGAATGATGATGCGGTAGCGACCAGCTCGCCAGTTGTCTCAAACGCTAGTTGCACTACAAACTGTGTCGCTCCAGTGATGGCGATACTAGAAGAGGCGTTTGGCGTTGAGAAGGCTATGATGACAACGGTTCATAGCTACACCGCAAGTCAACGACTTCAGGATGCTCCAGCAAAAAATCTTCGTGAGGCGCGTGCGGCTGCAGAGAATATCGTCCCAACCACTACTGGAGCATCGATCGCTACGACAAAAGTACTGCCTTCTCTAACAGGTTGTTTCGGTGGGTTATCAGTTCGTGTACCGACGCCTACGGTATCGATGTGTGATTTTGTCGCGTTGATCAAGCGAGATGTAACGGCTGATGAAGTAAATCAAGTATTTCGTGAGGCGGCAGGTAAGCCATTTTACCAGGGCATACTTGATGTTACCGATGAAGAGCTAGTCTCTATGGACTTCAAGGGCAATAGCTACAGTGCAATCGTTGATTTAGCGCTAACTGATGTTGTCGGCGGCAATCTCATCAAGGTGGTCGCATGGTATGACAACGAATGGGGTTATTCAAATCGATTAGTTGAACTAACAGTCGATGTAGGGCGTGCTTCTAGGGCTGTATAGTCTGTATATTTTAAGCAAATACGACCCCATAGAATCCTCGGGGTCGTATACAGTTGTTCGTACATGTATTGTGGTTGAATAATAGCAAAATCATGTAAAAAAGTCAAGCGTAAGCAGGTAGCTTTACAGATATAGTCTAACCGCTTATACTTAGGTGTATGAAGATATTTATTGGTGCTGATCACGGCGGATATCATCTCAAGGAAAAGATCGAGGCGTATCTAACTAAGCGAGGCTATGACTGGGAAGACGTCGGCGGCAAGGAATTTGATCCAAATGATGATTTTCCGCAGTTTGCTCAGATTGCGGCCACTAGGGTGCTTGGCGAGGATGAGTCAACTGATCCACGTGCGATCTTGATTTGCACGGGTGGTCAGGGTATGGCGATGGCAGCCAATCGTTTCAGCGGTATTAGGGCAGCGGTCATCTGGGATAGTTTTGAGGCAAAGGAGTGCCGAAACGATAATAATTCCAATGTTTTGTGCCTGCCTGCGCGCGTCCTTGACGCCGAGGGTGACGACTTAGAGCTATGGAAAGACATTATCGACACATGGCTCAACACGCCATTTGCTGGAGCAGCGAGATTTGTCAGGCGTAATGCAGAATTGGATCGATTTTAATGAGTGAGGTGGTACCAACAATTCTCTGTGAGACCGCCGATGACTATAAGGCGACTGTTGAGCGTCTTATGCCGTTTGCGAAGCGGGTCCATATTGATTTAACGGATGGAGAGTTTGCGCCTACGTTTACAGTTGGCGTCAACCAAATGTGGTGGCCACAGGAGTGGGAAGTTGATATTCACGCTATGGTAGCTCATCCGAGTCAGTATGTCGATGCATTGATTCAGATGAAGCCAAAGACGGTTATTTTTCATGCCGAGACGAACGAAGACCTACTGCCGATAATCCAAAAACTCAAATCAGCAGGTATTAATGCTGGTGTAGCGCTTCTCAAGCCAACCGTTCCAAGTACAGTTCACGATTATATCGAAAATGCTGACCATGTTCTCGTGTTTAGTGGCGATTTGGGTCATTATGGCGGCACCGCTAGTCTGATGCAGTTAGAAAAGGTGCGACTGATTCGAACAATCCATCCTGAGGTCGAGGTAGGTTGGGACGGTGGCGCGAACGTGGAGAATGTATTTAGTCTAGCTCAGGGAGGTGTCGATGTAGTGAACTGTGGTGGCGCTATCAACAAGTCCCAGGATCCTGCAGCGACATACAAACAGTTGGTTGATGAGATTAATAAACATAGTGTTATTTAAGAGGGTTGAGTGTGGGTGGACAGCTAACAATTAGACAGCTTGAACAAAAAGCCAATCAAGTTCGAAAAGATATCATAACAATGCTAGAGCATGCGGGTAGTGGACATCCAGCAGGCTCGCTAGGGTTGGCTGATTTGGTGACCACGCTGTATCTCAGCGTGATGAATATCGATCCGAAACAGCCAGATATGCCGAATCGAGATTTGTTCTTCTTGAGTAACGGGCACTGCGTGCCTGCCCAGTATGCCGCTATGGCGGAGGCGGGTTATTTCCCTCGAGAGGAACTGATGACTCTGCGCAAGTGGGGTACGCGCCTTCAGGGTCATCCAGAGCGGACTAAGCTCCCTGGACTTGAGAATACGTCGGGACCACTGGGTTGTGGTATTGGGCAGGGGGCAGGGGCGGCTTACACCTTCCAATATATAGATAATCAACGACATCGCTGGGTCTACGTAATCACCGGTGATGGCGAGCTTGATGAGGGCAATATCTGGGAGTCTGTCATGTTTGCCTCCAAGTACAAGCTCGCTCAATTGATCGTGTTTGTTGACAGAAATAATATTCAGATAGATGGCCCAACCGAACAGGTGATGCCACTAGAGGATTTGGCCGATAAATGGCGAAGTTTTGGATGGCACGTCCAAGAGATAGACGGCCACAATATTGAGAGTATTCTTGATGCAGTCGGAATGGCAAAAGCGATCGAGAATCGCCCAAGTGTCATCATTACTCATACGATTCCAGGCAAAAATGTCGAATTTATGGAGTATGACTATAAATGGCATGGTGTCCCGCCAAACAGCGAGCAGGCTAAGCGGGCGTTGAGGGAATTACGAACAATGGGCGGAAAAATCCGCGCGGAGTATGAATAATATGGAATATCCACTAAATGACAAGTTACTGACAGATGCACCTGATGTCGAGCCAACACGGGCTGGTTTTGGACGAGGCTTGAGGACGGCTGGTGAAAATAACGAAAACATCGTCGGGCTTTGTGCTGATCTGGTTGAGAGTGTTCAGATGCATTTGTTTGCCGAAAAATTTCCAGAGAGGTATGTCGAGGTTGGCATCGCCGAACAAAATCTCCCGATTATTGCCAGTGGCATGGCGGTTAATGGTAAAATTCCGTTTGCCGCGAGCTACGCTGCATTTAGTCCAGGTCGTAACTGGGAGCAAATCAAGACAACGGCAGCCCTCAATGATCAGCCGGTAAAAATAGTTGGTGGACATAGCGGTTCGACCGTAGGCCCGGACGGTGCGACTCATCAAATGTTTGAAGATATCGCCCTAATGCGTGTCATGCCAAATATGGTCGTAGTCTGTCCGGGTGATAGCGTAGAGGCTGAAAAAGCGACTTTGGCGATGGCCAAAAATGGCAAACCATGTTATTTGAGGGTAGCGCGTGAGAAAACACCAATTTTTAGTAAGCCGGAAAGCCCATTTGAAATTGGCCGAGCGTATGTACTGCGAAAGGGCCAAGACGTAACTATATGTTCGACGGGTATAGAAACACCTTATGCGCTAAAGGCGGCTGAGCTACTCGCTCGTCAAGGAGTAGACGCAGAGGTAGTTCACGTGCCAACCGTGAAGCCACTTGACGTCGAGACGATTATCAATTCTGTGAAAAAAACTGGTCGGGTAGTGTCGTGCGAAGATGCGCAGGCGGCAGGTGGTTTTGGTGGTGCAATTGCTGAATTGCTTTGTGATGAGATGCCAGCACCGCTTCTCAGGATCGGTGTTCAGGATCGTTATGGTGAATCTGGTGAGCCACTTGAAGTTCATCAAAAACTAGGGCTTGCAGACGACACGATTGCCGTGCGAACTAAAGAGTTTGTTAACTCACGACCACAATACAAACCTGGCTTCTAGTGCTATACTAAGTACAGATAAGCATAATAAGTTTAGGTGAGGAAACGGTATGGGTCTAACAATTAGCCAAATTCGTGATAGAACATTGAGGGCGCGGCACCTGATGCAGCGCAGTCGCCAGCAGGGGTTTGCGGTTGGTGCATTTAATATTGACAACCAAGAGACTCTGATCGCGGTTGCTCGAGCAGCCCAGAAGCTGAATGCGCCAGTTCTCGTTGAGGTGAGTCAGGGTGAGGTTGATGCTTTGGGGCTTGAGAATATTCGCGACATGGTCGACAACTATCGTGATGAATATGGTATAGAGATATATATCAATCTTGACCACAGTCCAACGGTTGAAGCGTGCAAGCGAGCAATTGATGTGGGTTTTGAATTTATCCATATTGATATTTCGCAGGCGAACCATGACGCAAGTGAGGAGGAGATTATCGCCAAGACCAAAGAGGTTGTCGAGTATGCGAAGTTTACAGGTGCGCTTGTGGAGAGTGAGCCGCACTACTTTGCGGGCGGTAGTAATGTTCACGATGAAGATATAGACTACGAGGAAATTCGTAAGACATTTAGCACTCCAGAGGGGGCGCGAGCGTTTGTCGAGGCGACGGGTATCGACACATTCGCAGCTGCGATAGGTAATCTCCACGGAAAATACAACGTTCCGAAAGAGTTAGATCTAGAGCTTTTGGCGCGAATTCGATCAGCAATCGATTGCCAGATTTCGCTTCATGGCGGGTCAGGTACGCCGTTGCATTATTTTGAGGATGCCTCTAAAGCTGGCGTGAGCAAGATAAATATCAATACAGACATGCGTGTTGTCTTCCGCGAAACACTTGAAAAAGTTCTCAAGGAAAATCCTAAGGAGTATGCGGTTGTTAAGTTGATGCCACAAGTTTACGGGGCGGTTCAGCAGGTTGTTGAAGAGAAAATCGCTGCGTTTGGTAGCGCCGGAAAGGCAGTTAGGTAGAGTGAGTTTTGGTGATAGGCCATCGGTCGTGCAGGTCAATGCTACTCATGATGGTCTTATCAGTATGTCGGCTAGACTAGACCTAGGAGGAGGTGCTATATGGTGAAAATTCTCGCAATTGGTAAGGGAACGCAAGATGTATTTTTGCGATCCGATGAATTTGACCCACACAAAGAAGGTGAGCACATGTATACTCACCTACCTCTCGGCCTCAAGATGGAGGTAGAAGATGTTACTTTTGAGACTGGTGGGAACGCGACCAATGTTGCCGTTACTTTTGCGCGTCAGGGGCTTGAAAGTGGATATCTTTGGGGGCTTGGTGAGGATCCTGCTAGTCAAGCGATTTTGCATGAACTCGATAAAGAGGGCGTTGATACTAGTCATGTGATTCAGGACCCTGAGTACCAATCAGGATATTCGGTTATTATGATCGCGACAAATGGTGAGCGGACGATCCTCAATCATCGCGGGAAAGCTTTCGGGCGGACTGGCAGGCATAATTTTGATCTCAGTGCAATTGCAAAATACGACTGGGTCTATCCAACCAGCCTTGGTAATGGCGGCTTGACACTGCTTCGGCAGATTATTGATGCCGCTGAAAAAAATGGTGTAAAGGTGATGCTAAATCCCGCAGGTCCGGAACTGGCCGAAAAAGACAAGCTTGTCGGACTACTAGACGGCGTTGATATCCTCTGTACAAACAAGGAGGAGATGCAGTTATTGGTTAGCGGCAATACTTGTGAGGAGTTGGCCTTGCACGCACTTCACTATGTGCCAGTTGCGATCGTGAGCGATGGTCCAAATGGTGTGGTCGCAACTGATGGCAAGACGATTGTGCGAGCGGGTATGTATGAGGATGTGCCGGTGCTTGATCGTACAGGGGCGGGAGATGCATTTGCTAGTGGATTTTTGAGCCAGTGGTCGCAGGGTAAATCGTTGCGTGAATCAGTAATTTTTGCTAGCGCCAATAGTACGAGTGTTGTGACAAAAATCGGCGCCAAGGCTGGTATCTTGCGTCGTGGTGTAGTGCTTCATGAGATGCCAATTCATGAAAAAAAGATAACCACAAAGGAGATGTAAGTATGGCGAAGTTCTTGCGTGTACTGCTCGACGCTAATGAGCCGATGTTTAGTGCGACATTGCGTCAGCTTGAAAAAATGACAGGACGTAAGGGCGTTGACGTTGCGTATATCGCTGACATTACCGCTAGAGCTCATGCTTTAATGCGCAAAATCGGTCTCGACCCGGCAGACACATCAGAACATGAGCTTTATAGGGCGCTATTAGCACATGTTGATGACACTCATTTGTTTGCACAGACAGACGATGTCGCCTTGATATTTGGTGGTAGTCGCGTCGTCTCGTTTAACTATGATGATGTAAAGGAAAATGTATCGCGTCCTTATGAGTCTAGGACTTATCGGCATATGCGCTGTCAGGTTCAGCATGGGTTGACTGCTCGATATATTGCTGCCGATGGTGACGATGAGATTGCTATTGATGAGATGATATCCCAGTCAGGTATCAAGGCCTGTGATTTGATCGATTATCACGAGCAAAAACTGGCTCAGAAAACTGAAAAAACTGCTCCGCGTATCTTGTGTATAGGAGATATTTTTACCGATGTTAGCATCAGATTGAATGATGACGGGACGAAGGTGGAAGTAGATGGTGACGGTTTGAGGCGACTGAGTGTTCCAGTTGGTGTAGAGCGATCGTATGAACAAGCTGACGCCATCTTTAGTGTTGGTCCAGCGGCTAATGCGTCTGTTTCGATGGCGCGTCTTGGCGCACAGGTTGGCCTGATGAGTTGGTTGGGAGATGACCGGATAGGCAAGGATTCTCTTGAGTATCTCGCTCGTAAATCGGTTGATACAACACCACTGGTCGTCCAGAAAAAAATGCCATCAAGTGTACGCTATGTTTTGCGATATGAGGCTGGGAGCACTCCGTTTGTCAAAAATGAAACATATGATTATGTCTGGAAAAAACTAAAGACAAAACCCAATTGGATATACCTCGCAACGCTTAGTAATAATAGCTGGGAATTTCATCTCCAGCTGATAGATTATCTAGAAGCGAACCCAGATGTAAAATTTGCTTTTCACCCAGGAGTATCTCACCTCAAGTGGGGCGCAAAGAAGCTTGCTAGATTATATAGGTGTGCCGATGTTGTGGTGATGAATCGTGAGGCGGCCGCTGAGGTGACTGGTAGGCCATACGGTGTCATTCGTCAATTAGCTGAGGGCTTGAGGGCGCTTGGTCCGAAGCGTGTCGTAATTACTGATGGCCTAAAGGGTTCTTATGCTTTTTGTGATGGCAAGCTTCAGACGGTTCCGATTTACCCTGATTCTAGCTCTGTGTGCGATAGGACTGGCGCAGGTGATGCCTTTGCTAGTACAATTGTCGGAGCGCTTGCTTTTGGTGAGTCTTTTGAGACGGCACTTAAGTGGGCACCAATAAATAGTATGAGCGTGGTGCAGCAGCTTGGTGGTCAGGCTGGTCTATTGACTAAAAAAGAAATTGAGACACATCTCAAGCGTGCGCCAAAGAGCTATAAGATAGAGGAGTATACGAGATGAAATATCAGATTTGCGTGTCTGGGGCGGCTTCAGGGGAGACCGTTGATGCTTCACACGATCAGGCGTTTGCCCTCGGTGCGGAGATCGCCAAGGCGGGCAAGACTTTGCTGACTGGAGCGACGGTAGGTTTGCCGCATTATGCGGCGATGGGTTTTGTGAGTGTCAAAAACTCAAAAGGTAGTTCGATTGGGTTTAGCCCAGCTAGCTCGTATCGAGAGCATGTCAGTACTTATCGATTACCAACTAAGGAGTTTGACTACATAAACTTTACTGGTATGGAATATGTTGGACGAGATGTCCACCTGGTACGTAGTGCCGACGCGGTGATTACGGTTGGTGGACGCATGGGGAGCTTGCACGAACTATCGACCGCCCTCGAGAGTCGTAAGGTCTGTGGTGTTTTGCTTGGAAGCGGTGGGCTTGCCGACTATACGGCAACATTATTGAAACATATAGAAGCACCAGGTGGTAAAGATGTTATATATGACACTGATCCGAAGCGTCTCGTCAAGAAGGTTGTCGACGTACTCGATAAGCGCTACGCTGATTTTATTGATCCGAGAGATAACGTGCGCGGTGGCGTTTCGGCGGAGCCTCCAGCAAGCTCTGGTCGACGCGGATAGGCTAGATGAGGTTATAATAGAGAGGTGAGTAAATTTCGTCTCTCTTCGAAATATCAACCAACCGGCGATCAGCCGACGGCGATCGCTAAGCTTGTTGATGGTCTAGAAAAAGGCGTAAAAGAGCAAACCTTGCTTGGCGTAACTGGTTCTGGCAAGACCTTTACAATGGCGAATATTATCGCTAAGCGTAATACACCTACGCTAGTTTTGGCCCACAATAAAACGCTCGCAGCTCAGCTTTTTTCGGAGTTCAAAAGTTTTTTCCCTGATAACGAGGTCCACTATTTTGTGAGTTACTTTGATTACTATCAACCAGAAGCTTACATCGCCTCGAGTGACACTTATATTGAAAAAGATTCGGCAATTAACGAAGAGATTGATCGCCTACGTCACGCCGCAACATCGGCGCTGTTGTCGCGCCGAGACGTTATTATTGTTGCCAGTGTATCGTGTATTTATGGTATTGGTTCGCCAGATGATTATGCTGAGATGTCAATTGTAGTACGACGCGGCGAGCGACGAGTTCAGGATAAATTTATCAGGCAACTGACTGACATTCAGTATTCGCGAAATGATATTGATTTTCATCGTGGGACTTTTCGAGTGCGCGGTGATGTTGTCGACGTGTTTCCAGCAGGGAGTGATTTAGCGTATCGTATCGAGTTTTTTGGTGATGTTGTCGACCGTATCACACAGATTGATCCACTAACAGGCGAGATTCTCGATGAGCCAGACAGCTGTAGTATTTTCCCGTCGAGCCACTATGTTACACCAAAAGAAAAGGTCAAGCGTGCGATCGAAAATATTCGCTTGGAGTATGAATCGCGTCTAGCTTGGTTTGAGAAACATGATAAGTATCTCGAGGCTCAGCGTCTTGCCCAACGCACGAAGTATGACCTAGAAATGCTAGAAGAAACCGGTTTTGTCAAAGGTATCGAAAACTATTCTCGGTATCTAACGAACCGTGAGCCAGGCGAACAGCCAGCTACTCTGCTTGATTATTTTCCAGATGATTTTTTGCTCCTTGTTGATGAGTCGCACGTGACAATCCCTCAGGTTCGCGGTATGTACAATGGTGATCGAGCGCGCAAGGAAGTACTGGTGGAATATGGTTTTCGACTACCGAGCGCGCTTGACAATCGTCCACTCCGGTTTGATGAATTTGAACGTCATATCAATCAAGTAATTTATGTTTCCGCAACACCAGGACAATATGAGCTAGATCACAGCCCAGAACCTATTCAACAGATCATCCGTCCTACTGGACTGCTTGATCCAGAGATTATGGTACGTCCAGTTGATACGCAGGTAGATGATCTAATTGCCGAAATTCGTGACCGTATTGCAAAGCATCAGCGTGTGCTGGTGACGACATTAACTAAGCGTATGGCCGAAGATCTGTCGGGACATCTAACCGAGCTAGGCATCAAGACCGCTTATATCCATAGCGAGATCGACACCTTGGAGAGGGGTGATATCTTGCGTGATCTTCGCATGGGTGTTTATGACGTGCTGGTTGGGATCAATTTGTTACGCGAAGGGCTTGACCTGCCTGAGGTCTCGCTAGTGGCAATTCTTGACGCAGACAAGGAAGGGTTTCTGCGTTCAGAAAGTTCGTTAATCCAAACGATTGGTCGTGCAGCGCGTCACGTTGAAGGCAAGGTGATTATGTATGCCGATACGGTTACCGATAGTATGAGGCGAGCGATTGACGAGACTGACCGACGACGCGAGATTCAGTCTAGCTACAACCTCAAGCACGGAATAACTCCTCGAGGCGTTGACAAGGCAATAGACGAGGGACTAAGGGCGATTATTCCACAAAAAGATGAAGATAAAAAAGACAAGATCAATCTCAACAAAATTCCGAAAGATGAATACGCTAGCCTAGTAAAAGACCTCGAGGGCCAGATGAAGCTGGCTAGCGCAAACTTAGAATTTGAGCGGGCGGCTGAGCTTCGGGATTTGATAGCCGAGATAAAAGGTAAAATGTAGTCGGCTCGCGTCGATAGCGTCAGCCCTTGCTTGCCAAGGCATACAAAATATGATAAAAAGATAAGACTGCGTAATCCCGCGTAGTGGAACGTCTATATTAGGGGTGACTTAATGTATGATGATCTGGATAGTCAGGTAAACAGAAGTGTTGATATACTCATGTGTGCCTACGATTACCTAGAAAGGAGGGGGCAGTCCCTCGTTCGACCTGGATTTGGTCGAGGGTGCAAGCATGGTAGCAAGTATCTCCGAGCTCGACGACGATCTGAGCAGGAGGTGTGGGCGATGAGAGAGGAGATCGCATCTGAGATCGAGTATCGCGTACATGGAGGTTGCTAGGGCGTACTCCATATTCAACCCCTCTTCTGCGTCTATGAATGTAGGCGCAGAAGAGGGCTTTTATTATTGGGAGAAGATGATTATTGAGTAGGGGGCAAGGTCAACACTCGTGTTTGTAGCGTCTTGAGCACCGATTGCATCAACTGGAAGTTCGGAGAAATCAGGGCTGTAGCCTTTCCATGAGCTATTGAAGCGAGTTGTCCATGTGCCGGGCAGCGGTAGTGCTAGGTGATAGTCGTGTAGGGTTTTGTTGCTGAAATTAGCGAGTACAAGCACATCGTCGCCAGGTCCACCCGCTTTCCAACGGTGATAACCAATTACGTGGTTGTTATCATCCTGATGAAATACGGCTGTATGTTGGCCTGAGAGGCCAGCTGTATTGTTGTAGGTGTTCTGTCTCAGGTCTATCAGGTGTTTGTGCGCCTGGACGAAGCCGGCATACTTATCGATATGTTGCCATTCTAGCGCTTGCCAATCATTAAACGCTCCTTCTTGGAGGAATTCCGCCCCCTGGAGAATCATCGGTATGCCTGGTGCGGTCAGGACTAAGGCGGTTGCCAAGAGTGACTTTTGGCGCGCAGTCAGACTAGTTGGATCTTCTGGAGTAACCGCATCGTTTAGTCGGACTGACCCGTTGGCGGCTGTGTCGTGTGAGTCGCTGAATATCACCTTTTCAAAAGCATCGCCATTATAATACCTTTCAAGCTCATAGCGAACGCCAGCGAGTGTTGGTGTAATGGATGGCGTGAGACCGAGCGCGTCGCGGAGTGCGTGAGGAAAGCCAAGTTCCCACTGGGCATCAAACGCACAACCTGACTCATTGCGTGGCTTGGTGATGTAGGCACTGTTTGCGCAGTCTTCGGCGATGATAATTGCTTTAGGGTTAATCTTGTGTGCCAACTCGACTATATCTTGAAGTAAGTACCAGGCATCGGAGATGTCGTGTTCGGGGTCGTTGTCGCGACCATCTGTATTTCGCATATAGATAGTCGAATCAACGCGTAGTCCATCTAGGTGATATTCAGTGAGCCACATGGTAATGTTGTCGAGGATAAATTGACGAACCTCGGGCCGACCATAGTCGGGTCTCCCGCCCCACGGTGTATCGCCGCGAGAGTCGTTATAAAAGTAGATTCCACCTCTGCCGTTTTCACTCCAGCCATCATATTGCCATAGGTCACTGTCGCCGAAGAAGTGGTTGTAGACGACGTCTAATATGACGCCCATGCCTCGTTTGTGGGCCTCTTTGACGAATTTCATTAGTCCATAACGTCCTCCAAGCATGCTCTCGACGCTGTAGATGTAGTTTGGTGCGTAGCCCCAGCCGTTTGAGTACGCCATGCTTGTTACGGGCATGAGTTCGATAGTCGTAATGCCAAGGTCTCGTAGATAATCAAGCTTTTCGATGGCGGTATCAAATGTTCCAGTAGTTGAGGCGTCGGGGCGGTTAAACGTACCGATATGTAGCTCGTAGATTATCTGGTGTTCTTTTGGCGGTGGTGCATAGTTGTCGTTTTCCCAGTCAAAATCATTGTCGACCACAACCGAAAGTCCGTTATCGCTTGATGTGATTGCGCGAGCACGCGGGTCGTTTTTTTCGAGAATTGTGCCATCTGGGGTCTCAATGTAATATTTATATTGTTGTCCAGGCTCGACGTCTTTAATTTTAATAGACCAGTAGCCGTCAGGTTCTTTTGCCATGTCGACAGGACCATCTGGCGTGAACGTGCCACCAATCTGGACATTTACAGCAAATGGCGCCCAGACACGAAATTCTGCCCCGTTTTTATATAGAGTTACACCGAGATTTTTCTTTAGCTGATGGCTCATTCTACGATACATTATGAAGCATAAGCGACAAAAGAAAAAGCCAAGGAGGATTGCCCCTTATCATTGGTCTCTTGTCGGTGTATAATTGGCTATAATGAGTACAATAACTAACGATGATGTGCGACACCTCGCACAGTTAAGCAGTTTGCAACTTTCTGATGATGAGGTTGCGGATCTTCAGGTCGACCTGAAGAATATTTTGAATTATATCGATCAATTAGCGGAGCTTGACACAACTGGTGTTGAGCCGACTTACCAGGTGACAGGACTTGAAAATATTTGGCGCGATGACGTTATTGATGTGTCATCGGTAGGGCGTGAACAGCTCCTCGCTTTGGCGCCTGACCAGGCAAATGATAGCGTGAAAGTGCCACAGGTACTCTGATGTCAATCGCTTCTCTCGTGTCGTCAGTCTATTCTGGCGCAACTACCGCTCGAAAAGAAGTAGAAGCAGCCTTAGCGCGCGCTAAGGCTGCCGAGGAGTATAACGCAATCCTCAATTTGACCGAGCCTCGCGCTTTAGAGCGTGCCGACAAGATAGATGAACGTATTAAAAAGGGTGAAAATGTTGGTCCGCTGGCTGGTGTGCCGTTTGTTGTCAAGGATAATTATCTAGCATTTGGCGCTCCGTCGACGGCGGCTAGTAAGATTCTCGAAAATTTTGATGCGCCACTTCAGGCGACAGTTGTTGAAAGGCTTGAATCGGCCGGAGCGATTTGTATCGGCAAATCCAATCTAGACGCTTTTGCGCATGGTGGATCGACTGAAAACTCAGCCTTTGGCGTGACACATAATGCGATTGACAAGTCAAAAGTGGCTGGTGGCTCAAGCGGTGGCTCGGCAGTTGTTACTGCGCTAGATATTGTGCCGTTTGCACTTGGCAGCGACACGGGTGGCTCAATTCGTCAGCCGGCAAGTTTCAACGGTATATTTGGTATGAAGCCAACCTACGGTATGAGCAGTCGATACGGAGTTATTGCGATGGCGTCAAGTACCGATGTGATGGGTTGTTTTGCGAGGTCGGCCGAGGATGTTGCATTGATCGAGAGCGTCATGGCGGGGCAGGATCCACGCGATATGACGACATTGCCTGATTATTTTGAAGCTAAAGAAAAAATTGCTCCTGGACAAAGGATTGGTCTTATTACAGAAACTATGGGCGAGGGCGTAGACAAAGACGTCAGGGCGGTTGTGAATAATTACGCTGAGAGGCTACGAGCGGCTGGACATACGGTCGAAGAAGTCAGCATGCCGAGCGTTAAGTATGCTCTAGCAATTTACTATATCGTAGTGCCGGCCGAGGTGAGTAGCAATCTAGCGCGTTATGATGGTATTCGCTATGGTCGTCGTGCCGAGGGTGCAAAAACCCTGGCAGAACTTTATGGGCGATCACGGGCTGAGGGTTTTGTTACCGAGAACAAACGCCGTATCATGATCGGTAGTTATGTTCTCTCGAGTGGTTTCTTTGACGCTTACTATCTCCAGGCACAAAAAGCACGTACAGTGTTGATAAACGAATTCAACGAACTATTTAAGCAATACGATTTCCTATTGACGCCAACTGCACCAACGCCAGCGTTTGGTATCGGTGAAAATGTGTCTGATCCTGTGAAAATGTATCTGTCAGATGTCATGACTGTACCAGCCAGCCTCGCTGGTCTGCCGGCAATTAGCATACCAGCTGGAGTCAGTGGCGACGGTCTGCCAATTGGCGTTCAGCTGATTGGTAAAATGAAAGCAGACGCCGACGTGATTGCTATGGCTGGTGAAGTGGAGGTCGCAAATGGACGCTAATCCCGCAGTTGTACTGATCCTGATTGCGATATTTTTAGTGGCAGTTGTCGGGGTAGTTTATCTAGTATTCACCCGCAAAAGTAGTCCTAAGCTTAACATCGAGAAATACCAGACGAAATGGCTTGCAGTCGAAAATAGTGTTTCGCGCAATAACTCAGCGAGTTGGCAGCTAGCTATATTTAATGCTGACAAGCTAGTTGATCTCGCACTCAAAGAACGGCGGTTTGCTGGTCAAACAATGGGTGAGCGCATGAAGTCTGCAGAAAAAGTGTGGAGTAACGCTAATCACATATGGGGCGCGCACAAAATTCGTAATCGACTGGCGCACGAAACTGATGTCCATCTCACTTACGAAACGACTTTGCGCGCTTTGACTGCATTTAAGCAAGCACTTAAAGATTTAGGAGCTATCTAATGATGACTGATGAAATTCTCGCAAAATATGAGATGACAATCGGTATTGAGTGTCATGTCCAGTTAGCAACCAAGACGAAGCTATTTAGTCCGGCTGACAACGATGCGCGTGACGCCGAGCCAAATAGCAAAGTGCATCCGATTGATTTTGGCTTACCGGGTATGTTGCCAGTTCTAAACCGTCATGCAGTCGACCTAGCGATCCGAGCCGGCAAAGCACTTAATGCGCCGATTGCTAACGTTTCTAGGTTTGACCGTAAACATTACTTTTATCCTGATTTACCAAAAGGCTACCAGACTAGCCAGATGTATCAACCGATTATTCTTGCTGGATATGTCGATGCGCACCTAGAGGATGGCTCAACTGTCAGGGTGCGAATTCATCATGCCCACATGGAGGAAGATGCTGGCAAGCTTACGCACTATAGCGGCTATAGTTTAGTAGATCTCAACCGTGCCGGTACGCCACTGATTGAAATTGTGTCTGAGCCAGATATTCATTCTCCAGCTGAGGCGCGGGCGTACGTCACTGAGCTTCATCGTCTCATGACGTATGCTGGGGTGACCTACGGCGATTTGTATCAGGGTAACATGCGGTTTGATGTTAATATTTCAGTTGCACCAAAGGGATCAACAGAGCTTGGTCGACGTGCAGAGGTGAAGAACCTTAATTCATTTCGCAGTGTTGAGCGAGCTTCTGAATATGAGTTTCGTCGTCAGGTAGAGTTGGTTGAGCGAGGCGAGACGGTCGCCCAAGAGACGCGCGGATGGAATGACGACAAGGGTATAACAACCAGTCAGCGAAGCAAAGAAGACGCCCAGGACTATCGTTATATGCCAGACGCAGATATTCCGCCAATTGTCCTGACAGATGAGGAGATTGCCTCCATCCAGGCTGATATGCCGATGCTCCCAGGCGAGTTCCGCAAGATTCTAGAGGGAGCAGGGCTTGATTATGCGATGACTGAGATCGCACTAAATATTCCTGAAGCAGAGGTGCGCGATTTTATAGTAAGGATTGCGGTCGGCACTGATGGCGAGATTCGGCGACGAATTTTGAACTGGCTGATCATCGATGCCCAAGGTAGGGTTAGTGCTGGTGATGACACCTGGAACGACAAGCACCTCATGCCTGATCATATGGTGGCGCTTGCGGAAATGGCAGAAAAAGGTGAGATTAGCAGTAATTCGGCAGTTACAGTTTTGTTTGAGATGCTTCTAACTGGTGATGCACCACGAATGATTGCCGAGGCAAAAAACTTGCTTCAGGTTAGTGATGAGGGGGCGGTTGCTGAGATTGTTGACGCTGTTCTAGCTGATCCAGCTAGCGCTTCAAGCATTGCAGATATCAAAGCCGGCAAAGAAAAGGCGATCGGCTACCTGGTTGGTCAGGTTATGAAGCGGTCAAGAGGGCAGGCGAATCCAGCACTTGCTCAGAAGCTGATCCGCGAGAAACTCTAATTAGTGGCTCGAAAGATAAGGAGGATATGATGAAACGACCGACAAAAGCAATTATCCCAGCGGCGGGATTTGGTACGCGGTTTTTGCCACAGACAAAAGCTATGCCAAAGGAAATGCTACCCTTAATCGACAAGCCAATTATTCAATATGTCGTTGAGGAGTTGGTAGCGGCGGGAATCAAAGATATCATTATTGTTGGTAACGCCAATAAACGACCTATCGAGGATCATTTCGACTTACCGAGCGCTGAACTTGTCGCTAATTTGAAGGCTGGTAGTCCAAAAAAACAGCCGTATATTGATGTTATCGAAAAAGTATCTAGTATGGCGAACTTTATCTACGTACGCCAAAAAGGTCCATATGGCAATGCGACGCCATTGCTTAGCGCCGCCCACCTGATCGGTGATGAGCCGTTTATCTACACCTGGGCAGATGACTTTTTCACGCCAGAGGCCAACTCAACCCAGCAAATGATCGACGCTTATATGAAGCATGGTGGCGGTGTGTTTGCTTGTAAAAAAGCTCAAGCCGACACGGAGTACGATTCGTATGGGTTTGCTGATGGCGAAATTGTCGGAGATGGCTTGATGAAAATGTCAAAAATCATCGAGAAACCGGGCAAAGACAATGCTCCATCTGATCTTGCAAGCGTTTCTGGTTATCTGTTGCCAGCGGAAATTATGCGTTATATCGAGCGTGCCGAGCACGACCCTAGGGCGGGTGAGTTCACTTTCCAGCCGTTTGTTCAACAGATGATTGATGATGGTCATGATTTCTATGCAAAAGAAATTGTCGGAGCGGATTTTTATGACACTGGAAACCCACTCTCGTACTTGAAGACGGTTGTCGATTTTGGGCTAGCTCACCCTACATTTGGTGTTGAACTAGCTGAATATATGAAAAAGCGTCTTGAAGAAAAATCATAAATACTAACATTTTCGTGCTACTTATGCCATAAGCTAGTATACTAGTGGTATGGCCCGTTGGTTATAGCGGGCAAGTAGCCAAAATTAAATAAAAAGGAGTGTCAAATTCATGGAATGGGCACAAATACTGGTCATTATACTGTCGGTATTTCTCGCACTGTTCTTGCTTCTCAGTATGATCCTCGTCGTACTCCTTATCAGAGTGACGAAGCAGATCAAAACTGTGACAAGCGTTGCGGAACGGACTGCGGTCAAATTTGAGAAGACTGCCAGTAATATAGCGGCAGTGACGTCGCCGATCGCTATAGCAAAGCTGATCACGTCGTTTTTCAAAAATAAGAAAAAATAAAACCACAAAAGGAGGAATTATGTCAAAAGGTAAATTTGCGCTTGGAGCAATCATTGGTGCGGCCGCTGGCGTTGTCGCTGGCATTCTCACGGCTCCAAAATCAGGCAAGGAAACCCGGGCTGATCTACGGGCAAAGGCCGAGGAGATGAAAGCTAGCGCTGACAAGGTAGCGTCTGACGTCAAGGCCAAGGGTGAAAAGGTCTACAAAGATACCCGTAAGCAGGTGGAAACTGCGGTCAAAGACGGCAAGAAAACGCTTGACGATTATCGCGATCGAGCTGAACGCGCCGTAAATAGCGCCAAAGCAGAGTTTAGTGAGAGCAAAAAGAAATCATAAGCTTGCCAAGTAAATAAAAAGACGACATACTAACATAAACGGTATGTCGTTTTTTATCTACGGCGCGAAAGGACTTAAATGATGAGGCTCAAGTTTTGGAAAAAGCTCAAAACAGATGTCAGAAACGAAAATGAAAAAGGCGCACGCGTCGCTGTGCTCGAGGATTTATTCAATGATTTCAATCGAAGTCAGCTGACGATTTATAAGTTTAATTTTATCCGTGGGGTATTTTTTGGGCTAGGGTCAGTGATCGGGGGTACGGTGGTGATTGCTTTGATTATCTGGTTGCTAAATGTCATCGGTTGGCTGATTCCAGGCGTAGCGGGGTTTGTAAATTCGGTTGTTGATGTAATGCAAAAGACTGTCTCCCGTTGATTTGTGACCAAAGACAAAGAAAAAGCCCCAGCTCGCCACCCCTTTGAAAAGGGCGGAGAGCTGGGGCTAAAATCACTGTCCCGGTCCGCGGGTGACGAAATTCACCCGCGTTTCAGAAATCCAGAGTCCGGATTCGTGCCGGCGGATCTCGTACATAACCAGATTGCCCACCCGGGCAGCCTGGCAACTGTACTGTTCTGGCTGACATGGCACTTTTGTGCCGTCTGCCAGAGCCAATTCGACTCCGCTGGCGTCTGTTGTCGTCGCGACGACAACAGACGTTCTCTCCGTTGTCCTTCCCGACAGGGTCATCGACGCCATTGCCATGGCAATACCGAGGGCTACGAAAACTCCCCCAGGTATTGCCCTGAAGATGTTCTCCTCCTCCTTCACTACAAAAAATATAGTGACAAACCCGATCCCGATTACGATAATTCCGAGACAGAGGTACAGGATCATCATGACTTCCTCTCTACTAGATGATCTTGTTTGCATTGTAACATATAATTTACAAAAAGTCAATATGTTTTAGTTGTAATTTACTATTTTAAGAAATAGATTTTTCATGAATTCTACACAAAGAAAAAGCCCCAGCTCGCTATCCCTGATGAAGGACAGAGAGCTGGGGTAAAGACTACTGATCTGGGCGCGAGACTAGGACAACCTCGCGACTTTCGACCCACATCCCAGATACATGCCACTTTGACCTATATGTCACTATATCTCCAATATTGGTCTCAAGGCACGCCTGATTGTCGGGCTGGCAATCAACTATATCGCCGTTCGCCATCTCTAGCGACCGGCGATCTCCCTTGGCGATCACTTTTGTCGTGACGGACTGCTGCTCAACCTCTTTTTCTGACTCTACTGCGGTACACGCAATAAGCATTAGCCCTAGCATGACGGGGAGGGGTACAAAAAAGGTACTCACTAGGCCCATTACACCTCTCCTCCATTTGTAGAGCATGCTCAGGCATGCTACAGCGACCCCAAATACTACCAGTAGTATTCCTATGCACAGGTACAAGATCATGCTACTCCTCTCATCTAGGCATGGTCTTGCTTATATGTAAACATATAAATTACTATATGTCAATTGCAGCGGTAAATAGTAGGTGTAATTGGTATAAATTGTATCTCTACACAAAGAAGAGGCCCCAGCTCACCACCCCTTGAAAAGGGCAGAGAGCTGGGGTAAAATCAGCCTTTGGCTCTTTGAATTTGGACAAACTCAAAGTCTTTCCAGAAGCCAGACCAGTCATAGCTTCTGTACATGACCAAGTCACCTGCGTGAGCCTCCTTGCAGCGATTTTCGTCGGCCTCATGACATCTAATAGTTATCCCGTTTGATAACTTGAGCGACCTACCCATGGGCCCAGTCACTACCTGGGTTACAACTGATTCCTGCAAGGTGATACTCGATGGAGGGAATGCCCTCGCCACAAGTATCATCAGTACCAGTGTCGGTATTGACAGCATGAGTATTGTAAACGGGGCCAATATCCTGTATCGTTCACTGATAAAAAACACAGCGCAAGCGGCCGCCACTAATATTAGTGCGATAACGTAGCTGACCATGACCGGCTCCTTTCATCTAGGCATGATCTTATCCTATTGCAACATACTACACATAGTATGTCAATGAGAGCTTATGAAAGTATCGTACTGAGACGTCTCCAAAGGGGCCGATCCCTCGTTATAGGAAAAGCCCCAGCTCGCCACCCCTTTGAAAAAGGGCAGAGAGCTGGGACAAAGATCACTGATCTGGGCGCGAGACTAGGACAACCTCGCGTCTTTCGACCCAGAGTCCGGATTCGTGGTTCTGGGTCTGGTATATTGCGACATCACCTGCGTGAGCCTCCTTGCAGGCTTTGTGCATAGGCTCGCAGGAGATGGTCGCCCCGTCTGTCATGGTCAGCTCTGTCTTGCCGGAGCTTTCGCTGACCGACGCGACAACAGCCGTGTGACTGGTCACACGGTTAGACAGTAGGCACGCAGACACTATCAACATAGTACCCGCTATAACCGGTGTCGTGGCTAGCACCACGGCAACGGGCAACTTGAGGTGTATTCTCTCGCTAAATACCGCACTTACAACCCCTGCGGCTATTAGCAACACCCCCAGACAAAGGTACAAGATCATGATACTCCTTTCATAAATACATGATCCTAACTGTATATCAACACATAGCTCATAAAAAATCAATACTTATAAGTGGAAACCTATAGGCTTGGTTGTTTTTACTACACTTTTAGGTCTCGCGATGGGCTATAATATAAGTAATATGAGTGATTCTACGGAGGGGTCGACAAAAAATGATACTTCGCTGATGCCAGATGGTTCTGGCAAGATAGCAAAGCGTGGAAATGATCTCAAGCCAAGTGATTTCGTACATCTACACAATCACACCTATCACTCGGTCCTAGACGGCTTGACAAAAGTTGATGAGCTGGCTGCAAAAGTAAAAGAATTTGGCATGGAGGCGGCGGCGGTGACTGACCACGGTACACTAAGCGGCGTTCTCGATTACTACAAAGCGGCAAAGGCCGAGGGTATCAAGCCAATCCTTGGGATTGAGACTTATGTCGCGGCACGTTCGCGTTTCGACCGTGATCCGAGCAAAGACAAACAGCGTTTTCACCTGACGGTTCTAGCAATGAACAATCAGGGCTACCAAAATCTCATGAAACTTTCGACCAGAGCGAACCTAGAGGGGATGTACTATAAGCCGCGAGTTGATCATGACCTGCTCGAGGAGCTAAACGAAGGGCTGATTGTGTTATCTGGTTGTGCGAGCGGTGAGGTTGCTGATGCTTTACGAAATGATGATTACGACAAAGCGAAGCAGACAGCTCAGTGGTATCGAGGTGTATTTGGCGATAGATACTATCTAGAACTACAGGATCATGGACATCCAAAATCCAATACGCACTGGGATGTTCAGGCAAAAATTAATGATGGTATCATGAAGCTCTCAAAAGAGCTATCGATCGACATGGTGGTAACCTGTGATGGACACTACCTCACACACGACCACCAGGACGCACACGAGATATTGCTCTGTGTTGGAACGGGAGCGTATTTGTCGGACGAAAAGCGTATGAGCCTCAAAGAATTTGAGCTTCATCTGACTGATCCACGTGACATAATCGACCACTGGGGCGATGAATATCCCGAGGTCGTGCGCAACACCAAAAAAGTCGCCGATCGCTGTAATGTCGAGCTTGAGCTAGGCAAAATCTTGATTCCTAAATATCCTGTTCCTGGTGGCGGTACGGAGCATGACTACCTGAAACAGTTGGTTTATCGTGGTTTAGCAAATCGCTACCTCAAGATGTCGCGTGAGGAGACGAGTAAGCTCGAGCCAGATGATATAATTCCAAAGCTCGGCGACAATGTTCGTGATCGTGCGAAGATGGAGATAGATGTCATGGCCAATATGGGCTACGAGGGGTATTTCCTAATTGTTCAAGATTTCATCAACTGGGGAAAAGACCGCGGTATTGTATTTGGTCCAGGGCGTGGTTCAGCGGCGGGGAGCATTATCGCCTATGCTCTAAATATCACCGATCTTGACCCTCTGAAATACGGCTTGCTATTTGAGCGTTTTCTAAACCCTGATCGTATCAGTATGCCAGATATTGATGTCGACATTCAGGATACGCGTCGTGACGAGGTGATTCAGTATTGCGCCGAAAAATATGGCGAGGATCATGTTAGCAACATCGTTACGTTTGGTAAAATGTTTGGTCGCATGGCGGTGCGTGATGTCGCCCGCGTGTTGCAGGTGCCATATGCCGAGAGTGATCGTTTAGCAAAGCTTGTTCCGCCACCAAACCAGGGTAGGCATATTCCACTCAGTAAAAGTATTGTCGATGATGTTGATCTGAGGCATGAGTATGAAAACAACCCAACCGCCAAAGAGGTGTTGGATTATGCAATTCAGCTTGAGGGGACGATTCGTAGCCATGGCGTACATGCCTGTGGAGTGGTGATTGCGCCCGATGATCTGGTGAAATATATCCCACTTGAAATGGCACAAAAAGGTGTGGTTGCTACTCAATTTCCAATGGGTGAGGTCGAAGAGCTAGGCCTACTCAAGATGGACTTTTTGGGTCTATCTAACCTCACGATTATAAATAACGCCATGCGCATCATCCGTAAAGTTTACAAAGAGGAGGTTAATCTCTCTGAGCTACCGCTTGATGACGAGCCGACTTTTGAGCTATTTCAGCGGGGTGATACTACCGGTGTGTTTCAGCTTGAGTCGGCTGGTATGAAGCGGTATCTGCGTGGTCTCAAGCCAACGGTTTTTGAGGATATTATCGCGATGGTCGCCTTGTATCGTCCTGGGCCGATGCAGTTTATTGATAGCTTTATCAAGCGTAAGCATGGACAGGAAAAAATTACTTATCTACACGAAGGTATGCGTAGTTCGCTTGAAAACACCTACGGAATCCTCGTTTACCAAGAGCAGTTCATGCAGATTTCAAAAGAATGGTGTGGGTTTACTGGCGGTCAGGCGGACACGTTGCGTAAAGCAGTGGGCAAAAAGAAGATCGATTTGATGAAAAAGGTCAAACCAGAGTTTGTCGAAGGCGCGATTAAGGTTGGTGGCGCTACCAAGGAGATTGCCGAGCAATTTTGGGGTGCGCTAGAGGAGTTTGCAAATTACTGTTTCAATAAGAGCCACGCGGCGTGTTATGCGTTAATCGCTTATTGGACAGCATATCTCAAGGCACATTATCCTGATGCCTTTATGGCGGCTCTGATGACGAGTGACCATGACGATATCGATCGCTTGGCGATTGAGATTACCGAGTGTCGTCACATGGGTATCACGGTGCTAAATCCAGATGTCAACCAGTCGTATGTAGAATTTGCGGTGGTGCCAGCGGCCAAGCAGATTCGTTTTGGTATGGCGGCGGTCAAAGGCGTAGGGGTTGCTGCGGTTGAGGAAATTATCAGGGCACGAGACACGGGTGGTAAATTTGTAAGTGTCGAAGATTTCGCGAAACGTGTTAGCGCTAGCAAGGTGAATCGTAAGGCCTGGGAGGCGCTTATCAAGGCGGGAGCGTTTGATAGTTTGGGTGATCGGTCTGACTTGCTGTTTAATCTTGATAGTATACTAGCGTTTTCATCGAAGTTGCAAAAAGAAGCTCTTTCGGGGCAAGTTGACATGTTTGCGGCTTTGGGTGGAGATAACCTCATGCCGAGTATCGAACTCAAGACCTCGCCAGTGAAATACACCGAAAAAGAACAGCTAATGTGGGAGCGAGAGCTACTAGGGTTGTATATATCGGCTCATCCGCTAGACAACTACGATGCGTTTTTTGAGGAGCAGACCATTCCTCTTAGAAGTGTCACACCTAAGATTGATGGCCAGAAAGTGACAATTGGTGGGCTGGTTACGACGATTCGTACCATTGTTACGAAGTCTGGTACAAAGATGGCGTTTGTCGGGCTGGAGGATAAAACCGGCGAGGGTGAAGTGATTGTATTTCCAAAATTATACGAACAGCTGGGCGACTCGTTGCGTCAGGACGTTGTCCTGAAAGTGACCGGCAATGTTTCAGCACGTGACCGTGAGGGCAATCTCGGCGATGAGGCAAAGATGATTGCTGATCAGATTGATATCGTGAGCGACAAGGAGCTTCGTGAGTACGAGAGTCACGGACGCAAGATGGTCGCACCGACTACTCAGGCTACCGTATCTCGTAAACGCTACCAGGCAAAGAATAAGCCCGTAGAATCAGCGCCAAAAGCTGTAAAATCAGCGAGTGTCAATAACCAACCACGAGAAGCGGTTGATGTGCCACTTGAAACGTTGCCGACGGCTTATGTAAGGGTGGCAAATCCAGATGATCATGAAAAACTTCTCGCCCTCAAAAAGACTTGTGGGCTTCATCCTGGCCAGAGTGATATTATCATGGTGCTAGGTGATAATAAATCATCAGCAATTCGTCTGCCGTTTAGGGTTGACCTCGCAGGAGAGTTGCGTAGTCGGCTGATTGAACTGCTGGGTGATGAGTGTGTGGCGATTAAGTAGCTAGGATGTAAGCGCATAGAGTGCGATACCGGTGGCTACAGAAACATTAAACGACTCTTTTTTGCCACGCATAGGGATTTCTATGGTGTCGTGGACTTTTTTGAGAAGTTCTGGCTCGATTCCGTGAACTTCTTCGCCAAGCAACAGGGCAATCTTGTTGGTTGGTTGATAGTGATGTATGTCGATAGAGTTCGGGGCTTGCTCAAGCGCCACTAGTCGATAACCCGTTATATCTAGCGTGCCTAGATCTAGTGTGTCGTGATATTCAAATGGGACGATTGCTTCTGCGCCAAGAGCAGTTTTGTGGATGTCGTGCGTGATCTTTTGCCGAACGTGAGGTAACCTAGGGTCTTTTTGGGTTACCTTGCTATCGATATGAGCACGCGAGGGGTTTTTGGGGTCTAGAGAAAGCTCGGGGTAGGGCGTGTAGCCACTGAGGATAATGCGTTTCACGCCAAAACCTTCGCAGGTACGAAAAATACTACCGACGTTATGGGTTGAGCGGATATTGTGAGCGATTACGATAATTTCTGACATGGTTGGTCTAATTATAATACATATGAAATACCCCTTTGCGTCACGTTATCGCGACACAAAGGGGTGTCTTGGTCAGAGGACTACTACTCTTGCTGGGTGCATGCCCCAGCCTAGGTCGGCGGCGACAATCTCAGGTGGACCGAAAAGCCACCACCGTCGTCTTGTCTTTACCCTCGCGCTTCTCTTTCCCGGCGCCAGGACACCGTCGATTAGGTAGGGTGTATCTTCCAAAAAGACGAGAACAGCCGACGTTTGTTGCAACTCAGGCCCGTAGACGCACTCATCCCAGCCCAGGTAACGGTACCCGTTGCGGGCTGGTACTGTGTACCTCCGTGTAAAAAACATCTCAAGTATCCTTCCTCTAGAGACTGGGGATATTATATCATGAAATTTAAATATAGGTAGGAGTGATGAGCGTCTGGATGCGATAGGCTACAAAAACCACAAGCGATTTGCTACTATAAATATAAATGGACGAGCAAGAAATACAGCGTCGTCGACGTGATCAAGACGAGCGCTCCACTAAGCAACGTGGGGACATACTTGGGTTTCCTTATATTGATACACGAGAATTTGAAGAGAATTTGCCTCTAGCCCTAGATGTAATGCCGATCGAGGCGATGCACCGAGACAAAATGGTGCCACTGGTCAAGGGAGATGGTCAAACTTCGTTCCAGTTTGGCGTGACTGCTCAGACTCCGCAGTCGGTTATCGAAAAAATGCGTAAAGAGTATAACGAGCAAGGTCACATCATTCAGTTCTTTTTGATTAGCCTGAGTGGTTATCGTGCTCTCATGCTTCGTTATGACCCTCCAAAAAAGACCATATACAACGATATCAAGATTGCAAAAGATGGCGATAGCGACACAATTGCCGAGGTGAGTCGGACACTAAACAGCGTTAGTAGTGGTGAGCTGTTTGATTATCTGATTCAGCAGGCTGATAAGCTGGGTGCGAGCGATATACACATCGAGAACGAGCGTGATAATATCCGTGTACGCCTACGTGTCGATGGGGCGCTTCATCCTGTTGCTCATCTCAATCCTGAACGTTATCGGGTGATAATGGGCGAGTTGGCTAGTCGGGCTGGAGTTAGTTCAGCTTCGCGGGAGAGTCAGTCGGGGCATATGCAAAAGGAGATCACGACTAGCCAAGGAACGCACTTGCTTAACTTGCGCGTAGAAACTGTACCGACAATGTACGGTCAAGATGCGGTGCTTCGTTTGTTTAATTTTGATGAGTCGCTACTAAATCTCGATCTGCTTGGTATCCCAGAAAAACAACGTCGTGAAATTGATGAAGTGATTAGTCATCCACGCGGCTTGGTATTGATGGTAGGACCGACTGGGTCGGGTAAGTCAACTACGCTTTATAGCATGCTAAATGCTCTCAATACATCAGATAGAAAGCTGATAACACTTGAGGATCCGATCGAGTATGGTCTATCTGGTATTTCTCAGATCCCGATCGATACGACGCATGGACAGAGTTTTGCCGACGGCCTGAGGAGCGTCTTGCGCCTCGATCCAGATGTAGTGATGGTCGGCGAGATTCGTGATGTTGATACGGCGCGGACAGCGATCCAAGCATCTATCACTGGACATTTGGTGCTTTCGAGCTTTCACGCCAACTCAACCAGCGCGGCATTTAGTCGTATTATCGATATGATCGGCGTAAATCCGATATTTAGCTCAGCGGTTCGTCTCGTGATTGCTCAGCGTCTCGTTCGACGACTTGTCGATGAGACAAAAGAAGCCTATGAACCCGACGAGGCGACGCGAAATTATGTGAGAAAAGTACTTGAAGGGATACCAGAGGGTATCGATCATCCGGATCTTGATTCATTTAAGCTTTGGCGACCGAAGCCGAGTAATGATGCGCCGTTTGGATACCGTGGACGCATGGTAATTATGGAGCAGATGGTGGTCGATGAAGAGATCCAGAAATTTATCAGAGGTGATATTTCTGATATCCACTCTGAGACAATCGAGAAAGTTGCAAGATCGCATGGTATGCTGACGCTCGAGCAAGCTGGCGTACTGGCTGCTCTTCGTGGCGAAACTACCATTGAAGAGATTAATCGTGTGATTTAGTCAGCTCTATAGGGTTAGTTGCGACACTCTAGCGAATAACCTGGGCAACAGCTGGAACGACCCTGTCGTCAAATGGTGAGGGGATAACTTCCTCAGGAGTTGGGTTGTCGACGAGTGACGCAAGTGCTTCGGCGGCGGCAATTTTGTGGTCGTCGGTGATTTTTTTGACTCCATGGTCAAGCGCTCCACGGAATATGCCAGGAAAGGCGATGGCGTTGTTGACTTGATTTGGAAAATCACTTCGGCCGGTAGCGATCACCGCTACTCCAGCTTCTTTGGCCACGTCTGGCATGATTTCGGGTACTGGGTTGGCGAGAGCAAAGACGACAGGTTTATTCGCCATCTTGGCGACTAGCTCTGGAGTGAGGAGGCCTGGTTTTGACACACCGATGAAAATGTCAGCGTCAGTAATCGCATCGCTCAATCCGCCTGAGACATCAGTACGCAGGTAGTTTTTGAGGGCTTTCTTTTCTTCATTTAGGTCGTCGCGAGCGTCAGAAATGATGCCGCGGCTGTCGACGGCGTAGATATTCCTCGCACCATATTTGTGAAGTAGCTTGGCGATCGCAGTGCCGGCCGCACCAGCGCCAATCATGACAATTTTTGCACTTTTGAGGTCTTTTTTGACGACTTTCATGGCGTTAATTAGCCCAGCAAGTGTCACAACGGCCGTACCGTGCTGATCATCATGAAATACTGGAATGTCAAGCTCAGTCTTGAGTCGTTCTTCAATCTCGAAGCATTTTGGTGCAGCGATATCTTCGAGGTTGATGGCTCCAAAACTTGGAGCAATCGCCTTGACAGTCGCGACTATCTCGTCTGGCGTATGGACGTCAAGTACAATCGGCACACTGTCGATATCGGCAAAATATTTAAATAATAGCGCCTTACCCTCCATAACCGGCATCGCGGCCTTTGGTCCTAGGTCGCCAAGTCCTAAGATAGCAGAGCCGTCAGAGACGACCGCAACGAGATTGTTGGTCCAGGTGTATTTGCTCAGATCTGCTGGATTGGTGGCGATCGCTTGGCTGATAGCGCCAACGCCTGGGCTGTAGTAAGCACTCAGCTTTTCCTTGTCAATCTTTGATGAGTCGCGAAGCTTAGTAGTAATTTTACCCTTATATTTTTCGTGTAATGCAAGTGATAATTTGTTGTAATCCATAGAATTATTGTACTCAATCTGAGGTTTTTTCTCCATCAGACCCTGTAATGGCAGATAGAATTAACCATGGCTCGATAATAAGATTAATTGTAAGGTGAGATAGAATACAAGGAAGTAGATTGCGCTCACCAACAATGTACGTAATTGCTAACAACCCGCCCAGTACAAATGTTGATAAAATTGTCGGGATGATGATACGTTTATCGCGCGAAAATAGACCCCATAGCCCATGCGCTACGCCAAATACGAAGGCTGAGGCGAATATCTGCCAAAGTACGTTGATACTGTTATTATTAAGCCAATCCATCAGCCGTGCTCGGAAGAATAGCTCTTCGAATATGCCGCTGATCAGGGCTGCAAATATACCTATAAATTTCAACCATGACAGCTTCCATAGATTATTTCGTACCATAGGGACTACTCGCATTGTGTATATGACATACCCTAAGGTAATGCCACTCGCCAGCATCCAAGAGAGAGGTATTCGGAATATTGTTTCATTAATACCAAATAGCTCTGACCAAAAGTCTGGCTTATGGAGCATAATGGAAACCAGGGGTACAGTCATCATAGCCGACATACTAAAAAGTAACCAGCCTGCCCGCCTTCTTACTAGTATCTGGTTAGATTGTTTTTCCATGGTCCTCCTAAGTTATATTATCTACTGAAATAATAGCACAACTGTGCGATAATAAAATAGTATGCCAAAATATGTTAATCATCATCAAAGACGACAGCATATCATCCAGGCCGCCATCCGGCTGATAGTTGCTGGCGATATCAGGTCAATTTCTATACGTACTGTGGCCTGCGAGGCAGCGATGAAACAGTCGACGCTGCGTCATTATTTTGCCACCTATGACGAGATGCTAAAAGCAGTATTTCTCTATGTGCGCAATCGCCAACGACTTCGAGTTGAGCAAACGATGAAGTGTGATTCAGTGCAGAACCTTGTCGCCGGTTTAATGGAGACGTTGCCGATTGACGATCAGAGAAGGGAAGAGGCCGTTATTTGGTTGGCGCTCTGCGCATCAAAGCGTACAGAAACCATCAGTAATATTATCAAAGAAATGAATGATGATTTAAACCATCTTTGTGAGTACATTATACAGCGAGCGTCAGGAGGTGAGATTGATATAGTAGCAGCTCGAGCTTTGCGAGGGATTATTGATGGGCTGGCGATATGTATGATGAATGACCCTACGGATATTACTCCTGAAATAGTCGAGGCTGTCTTGTGGCGATATGTTAGTACGTTGCGCTGAAGCCTATCTTGCATAGTTCTGTGTTCTATGCTACAATACGACCAAAGTTGTACAAGAGTTTATTATTCGAGCTTTGTTTGATGCTGAGTCGCAGACATATAGCTGTGTTGCCAGCCGAGGCAAGTTTGAAGGATAGGAAATATTATGAGTTTTGATCTAATCAACAAAGTCAATCAATCACAAAAGAAACAAGCGGTTGTTGACGTTCGTAGCGGTGATACGGTCCGTGTTCACCAAAAAATCAAAGAGGGTAACAAAGAGCGTATCCAGGTATTTGAAGGTGTCGTAATCCGAACAGATAACAAGGGTCAGCACGTAAGCCGTATTACTGTTCGCAAGATTGCGTCAGGTGTCGGTGTCGAAAAGAGTTTCTTGCTCCATAGCCCACTGGTTGAAAAAGTTGAAGTTATGCGTCGAGCTAAGGTGCGTCGAAACTTCCTCAGCTACTTGCGCCAGCGCAGTGGTAAATCGGCACGACTCACTGCGGTGCAGTTTGATCGCGAGGCTGTCAACTCGGTAAAGAACGATCATGCCGAAGAAGATGAAGCTAGAATCAAGGAGCAAAAGGCCGCTGAGGCGGCAGAGCACGCGGCAGCAAAAGAAGCAGAAGAAGCAGAATTGGCTGCTAAGCAAGCAGAGGTCGAGGCGCGCCACGCCGAGAACAAATAGTATCTAGAGCTACAGGAAAACACCCTGGTGGTTGAGTTCCAGGGTGTTTTTTGTGTGTCAAATATGAAAATGACCCCGCCAGCCCCAATCGTATGAAAGGGGTGGCGGGGTCGGAGGGGAATAGAAAATGCTATCTCTGAAGTGTGAAATTCACATTTCTCCCTCTATCCGATTTTTCCTCAATTGACCCGTCGGGATCGAAGAGCCTGATGAGCTCTTCTAGTTGTTCGGCTGTAACTACACCGCTACATGTCAGGGCTCTTCGCCCTCGATCCGTGCCTATGCAGACGACATATATGTCGCCCCGACAGGACAATTTTACTGACAGATATCGGCTTTGCGGATCTCGCGCAGCCTCCTTGAGAGCCTCTAGCTCCTCTGTTGTCATCCATGGTTTACCGAGGTTGGTGGTGCACACGGTATAATCCTTCCTTTTTGGTGATGGACTGACACTATAATTATACAAAAATACCAAGAATAAGTCAAATAATAGTAAACTATAAAATATGATTCTTGGTATCGATGAGGCGGGGCGTGGTCCATGGGCGGGACCGTTAGTGGTTGGCGCGGTTGTATTGGGGACGACTCAGATAACGGGGCTTGATGATAGCAAGAAGTTGACAAAAAAGAAGCGTGAGTCTCTAGAGAAAGAAATTATCGCACATGCTAGTGCCTATGGATTAGGCTGGGTGAGCGCGAAAGAGCTAGACGAGCTTGGTATGAGTGAAGCTCTGCGGTTAGCGACTAGGCGAGCGGTCGAACAGATCCACGTACCATATCATGAAATTATTATTGATGGAACAGTCAACTTCTTGGCTGGTACGACAAAAGGGTGCTACGTGACCACTATGCCAAAGGCTGATGCTTTGATACCGAGTGTGTCAGCGGCGTCAATCCTCGCCAAGGTAGCGCGAGACCGCTATATGGCGGAGCAGGACAAGATTTATCCAGGTTATGGGTTTGGGCGAAATGCAGGATATGGGGTTGCTGTCCATCGAGAGGCGATTGAACGTTTGGGTGTTACGCCCTTACATCGGTTAAGTTTTGCGCCACTAAAGAAGTATCAATTAGATAGCGACAAGAGAAAGCTGTCTGTGGGTGGAGCCTCCAAGGCTTGTCGTAAAACTACCAGACAGATTGGCGATGATAGCGAGACAGTGGCGGTGGAATACTTAATTCGCGCTGGGCACAAGATTATCAAACGGAATTGGCGAACCAAGTGGTGCGAGATTGATATTGTGTCTCGTAAGGACGGTGTAATTTATTTTACAGAGGTGAAGCATCGTAAGAACGATCAAGCTGGCGGTGGAATGGAGGCGATCACACCGGCAAAGCTGCGTCAAATGCGCTTCTCGGCATCGTTATACGCCAGCTCACTCAAAGAGCCGTATGATTTACGGCTCTCGGCGATCGCAACGACTGGTACGCCACCGGTGGTGATCGAGTATCTAGATGCGCTGTAGGGCGCTGGCGACTGCTTCTGTATCACGCTCTAATAGAGCGATACGTCCCTCCAGGTCTAGTAGGCCCATGTCGATTGCACGTGTCAGGGCTGGGTTGTCTCGTAAAGGTGTGAAAAAGTCACGGAACTCATCGAGCTGCTGTCTGGTCGATAGAACTGACGCCGAATAACGCGGGAAGTAATCGTGTGATTTGTCGCTGGCGAAGTGAGCTTCGACCCATTTCCAGTGACGACGTAGCCACTGCCAGGTTGCTGTACGTCCGTCTCGGTTGCGGAGTAGGGCGAGGTACCAGTGGATCGTATCCTGCTGTCGGATGAGTTTGGTGTCAGTTAGAGACTTAATCAGCCGAGCTATCTGTCGGTGATTTTTTGTCGAGGTTACGGCGGAGGCGATGATGCTCTTTAGCTCGGCGTCAGATGATTTGCGGTACAAATCGAGCAGTGCGTCGATATCACGAGGGTTGTCGTCATTTCGGACTACAGATGTGAGGATAGTACCACGCAGTTCTGGATTGAGCCTATCGATCCCTAGCTCGTGGTAGCGTCGTGAGGCTTCGGCGACTACATTGGCGTCCTCGCCGTAGATCATCAGGCCGATAATGAGCGAGCGGAGTTCAGTGTCGTCTTCGGACTCGCCATTGATGGAATCCCAGCCTAGACGCTCGAATTGTGGGCGAGCGAGGTTGGCGACTAGTCGACGGAGATTTGCTTCGGCTGTTTTGTCAGTTTCGACGAACCTTTTTAGGTCGGAGATTGCCATCGCAATAACCTGCCAGACCTTTTCGTTTGACTCGTTTTGGAAGGCTGTTAGTAGCTCTACTAGAGTAGCGCTTGAGATATAGCCACCACGCGCTAATAAGGTTTGTTCGGTCAGATACTGTGCGCGCTGAGTTTCGCTTAGGCGACCAGCTATAATGTCGTTAACAATACGAGCGCGGAGCTCGGCGTCATAGAGTGTGATGAAATGTCCATTATTGTGTTGGTTGAGATAGACTGGCGCATCACTAATGTATGGAATTGTTAGGGTCTGCTGGTCCATGATATCTGGCAGGGTGTCGACAGTAGAGTCAAGCGGGATTGGCCAGAGACGGCTGCTGGCGCCATGAGGACCAATAAAGAACTGTTCTTGTGAGAGGGTTAGCTTGTCGTCCTCAAGTGTGGCGTGAACAACAGGGTAACCTGGCTGAGTAATCCAGGCATTCATCAGTGTGCCGACATCTTTGCCGCTAGCCTCTGACAGTGCCGACCAGAGGTCGTCGCCGGTTGTATTGTCATAAGCGTGCTTGGTGAAGTAAGCCTTGAGCCCGCGCCTGAAAGCGTCGTCGCCGATCCATAGTTGCATCATGCGAAGTAGCCGTCCACCTTTTGCGTAAACAATTGCGCCGTCAAACAGCGTGCCAATCTCATCAGGATGATTAACAGCAACCTGGACTGGCTGGACACCATCGATACTGTCGCGACGAAGCGCGGCGACGCCTTCGTTTGAGGCGAAGTCAAACCAGATATTCCAGTCGGGGTGAAGTGCATCAGGAGGTAAGTACTCCATGATTGTGGCAAAACTTTCGTTAAGCCACAGATTGTCCCACCACTTCATTGTAACGAGGTTACCAAACCACTGGTGCGAAAGCTCGTGAGCGATCACGGTTGTGATGTAGCGCTTACTGCTGATAGTGGCGGTTGCTGGATCTGCTAGGAGGGCGACTTCACGGTAGGTGATTAGTCCCCAGTTTTCCATCGCACCTGATGAGAAGTCAGGCAGGGCGACATGGTCAGATTTTGGTAGTGGGTATGGTATATCGAAATATTGATCATAAAACTCAATTGACGCTACTGCATGCTCAAGCGCCCAGGCGAGAGCTTCGGGGCGGTGGGCTCTCGTGGCGTAAACATTTACTTCGACACCGCTTTTTGTTGAGGCGGTGGCTCGCTGGAGGTCACCAACGACAAAGGCGACTAGATAGCTACTCATGCGAGGCGTCGTGTCGAAGGTTGTGACAATCAATGGTCCATTATGATGCTGTTCTTTGATAGGCATGTTGCCTAGAACGGTGGTGTCTTCGGTGATGAGCGTGATGTTGAAGGTTGCTTTTGCTTCAGGCTCGTCAATACACGGAAAGGCTTCGCGTGCGTGATGTGATTCAAATTGGGTCGCATAGAGTTCTTGCTTGTGTCCGTCCACGGTGTAGTAGCATGGGTAAATCCCGTGCATTGTGTCTTTGACTGTGAGAGAAAATTCGACCGTGACAGTTACTTGCCCAGCTCCTTTGTGGGGAATAACCAGCTCGTCTTTTTCGATGTACATTTCGGAGATTTCTTGCTGATTGACGAGGACTCGTTTGATGTTTAGTTGTTTTGCATGAAGTCGAATCGTACCATCATGAACCTGTGTTCCATAGATATCGACCATGCCTGAGACCTGTCGTTTACGGGCTATATTTCGTAAGTCCCAGGTGATGCGGTAACTTTCAGGTATAAATTGTTCGTAGAGATGTTGCATACTTTCTAGTATATCAAGATATAATGACAAGATGAGAATCCGGAGGGTTATTGGTGTTTTGATAGTTGTTGCTGGAGTGGCAGTTTGGTGGTTGCAACATTACGACATCCTATCAAAGACAGATACAGCTAATTTTACGCCAATAGAATCATCGACTACCTCGACGAGAGCAGTAGATCCAAGCTCAAAAAAAGCTCGCGATATACTCGATAGCCTCACTGTCAAGGGTCGGGCTCCAAAAACAGGTTATACGAGAACGCAATTTGGTAATGGCTGGACGTCGACGGGTAAGTGTGACACGCGAAATATAATCCTAAATCGCGATCTGGTGAACCCTAAAGTGAATGATTTATGTAAAGTGCAAAGCGGCACTCTCCGTGACCCGTATACGGGTGCGACGATTAATTTTGTACGTGGAGCTAAGTCTAGTGAAGCTGTCCAGATCGATCATGTGGTTGCGCTGTCTAATGCCTGGCAAACTGGAGCGCAGCAGTTAGACTCAGCTACACGGGTTGCACTAGCAAATGACCCACTGGAACTTTTGGCGGTTGACGGCAAGGCAAACCAGACGAAGGGTGACGGTGATGCAGCGACGTGGTTGCCGTCAAACAAAGCCTTTCGCTGTCAGTATGTAGCCAGACAAATTGCGGTGAAGTCAAAATATCGTTTATGGGTAACATACGCAGAGAAATCTGCTATGCAGAATGTATTGGCGCATTGTCCTGATGAGGCTGTACCTAGTCGGCAGGACTAAGGTATAATACCGCTATATGTTTAGGCTTTTTCAGAAAAAACAACTACATATCTACGAGATGCTGGCTGGCTTATTTGTGATGACGCTTATCGTCAGTAATATCGCTAGTATAAAAGTGGTGGCAATTGGACCGTTGGTGTTTGACGCTGGGACGATACTTTTTCCGCTTTCGTATATAGTTGGCGATATAGTAACGGAGGTTTATGGGTATCGCAAGATGCGCTCGCTTCTGTATGTCGGGGTTGTATCGCTGATTCTGACGATGACGACTTTTTGGGTGGTGCAGATCTTGCCGGCTAGCCCTGATTGGCCTAATCAAGTGGCGTATGAGTCGATTCTGGGCGTTGTCTGGCGAATTGTTCTAGCAAGTGTCACGGCGCTATTTTTGGGGGAGATTATGAACGCTTATGTCATGGCACGCATGAAAGTCCGCTCAAAAGGCAAGAATCTCTGGGTGCGGATGATTAGTAGCTCTGTGGTCGGGAGCGCAATCGATACAGTGGTATTTTCGACAGTTGCGTTTCTCGGTACGATGTCTTTTGGTGCGCTTGCTCAGCTGATGGCTACTGTATTTTTGATCAAGATTACGACGGAAGTTATTGTTTCGCCTCTGACAATAAAAATCATCAATATTGTTAAGCGACGCGAAAAAATCGATACCTACGAACAGCCTGCGACATATTTGGTGAACTAACCTTTAGTCGAGCGTCACGCCGGTGGGAAGTTTATCGCCGTAGTAGCGCCTCAAGAACGTTTTTTTCAGGTCAAAAAACTTATCTTGCTTGATACTCTCGCGAATCTGATCTACAGTTCGGACGACAAATCGTTCGTTGTGAATGCTAGCTAGTGTCGCACCGAGGATCTCGTCTGATCTAAATAGGTGATTGATGTAGGCTTTTGTATAGTGGGCGCAGGTGTAGCAATCGCATTCAATGTCGATTGGTGTAAAATCAGTTTTAAATTTGGCGTTGGTGATATTGATACGGCCATCTAGGGTGTAGAGTGCGCCGTTTCGAGCTTGACGGGTCGGGGCGACGCAGTCAAATGTGTCGACACCATACTCGACGCCGAGGAATAGGTCGGCTGGTTGAGAGCCCATACCGAGCAAATGGCGTGGTTTATTTTCTGGCAGGGTTTCATTAACCCATTTGACGACTGTAGGAATCTCGCCTGGCTCAAAAACACCGCCGATGCCATATCCGTCAAAATTACGTTCACCCAAAAAATTGGCTGATTGCTTGCGAAGCGTTTCTTCCCTGGCTCCCTGAACGACGCCATACAATGCCTGGAGTGGTTCGTGGTTTGCAATATGCTCAGTATTTAGTGCATCGTGACGAGTCAGGCAACGTTCGGCCCAGGCGTGAGTACGGTTCATAGCTTCACGAATTACGCTCGGTGATGCTAGCGGCGCGGTTAGCTCGTCAAATGCCATATGGATGTCAGCGCCGATTTTGTGCTGAAGCTCCATCGAGGACTCGGGTGTCATCATAAGTTTTGCACCATCATAGTGACTCCTAAATTCAGCACCAGCGTCAGTGATTTTTACAAGTTGCTGGGCGGATTTTTTGGCGAGTGTAGCGTCGCCTTTCTCAGTGTGAGCGACGGCGTCGATGCCTTTTTTGTAAGCGATTCCTAGGCTAAATATCTGGAACCCGCCGCTGTCAGTAAAGGTTGGTCCGTTCCAGTTCATGAATTTTCCGAGTCCACCAGCTGCATGGACTATATCAGCGCCCGGTCGAAGCATTAGATGGTAGGTGTTTGCTAGAATGGCTCGTCCGCCATAGCCAGCCACTTGCTCTGGCGTGATTGCTTTTACCGTAGCTTTGGTTCCGCCGACGATAAAGGCCGGCGTTTCGATGATACCGTGGGATGTCTCGATAATACCGACACGGGCTAGTGTCCCAGGCAGTCGATGGGTGATTGTGAAATCGAGAGCTTTTTTCATAGCATTATTTTAACAGAGTAGAGGGTGGTTGATAAAATACCGGCTAGGTGTTTATATAGAATGTAAGAACCATGCATCCCGTATGGTGTACCTTTTTAGGGGAGATAATGTCAACAACAGTTCACTCTAACTGGCTGATTTACTCAGCAGGCCATTCGAGCGAAGCTATCTGTCAGGCGATACGTAGAGAGATTGAGTATCAATCACGCGTCTCGGGTACTAGGGCAGATATAGCGATCAAGGTTGAAGCCTCTGGGCTTCATCTGGAGAATTTTGAGTGCCCATGGGTGGCCGATCTTGGTTACCATGTGGCCAACTGGACTAGAAAATATGACGTCAGCCATAATATTGAAATCTATGAGCTGACCTTTGAGCCAAGGGGCATGCCCCTTGATGAGTGTCAATGACAACCCTAGCCACTCTGCGGTAGAGCAAATTATATGCTCCCGCAGGGTGGCCTTTTTATTTTTTAGAGGATCAGCATACTGTCGCCGTAGCTAAAGAAATGGTATTTTTCAGCGATACAATGCTCATAGGCTGGTTTTAGATGGTTCCAGCCAGCAAAAGCTGACGTCAGCATCAGGACGGTACTTTCTGGCATATGAAAGTTCGTCAACAGACCGTCAATGGTCTGAAATTTGTATCCTGGGTAGATGAATATATCGGCTTCGCCGGAGATTTTTTGGGGTGGCTCATTGAGGATTGCTTCGTGCGCGTATTCTAAGGTGCGGGTGATAGTGGTGCCGAGTGCGACGACACGTTTTTTGGCTTTTTTAGTCGCCTGGATGATGCGAACGGTCTCCTCGGGGACCTCAAAATACTCTTGGTGCATTTTGTGCTTAGTCACGTCGTCGACGCGGATTGGCAAAAAAGTGCCAAGTCCAACATGAAGAGTGGCATAGACTACATTGACGCCCTTGTCTCGTAGTTGATCGAGAGTTTTTTCGGTCATATTTAGGCTTGCGGTCGGGGCGGCTACCGAGCCTAGCTCACGAGCAAAGACCGTTTGATATCGTTCAATATCATCAGCAGTTGCTACGCGGTTCATGTACGGTGGGAGTGGGACTGAGCCGTACTCTTCGGCGATATCGAGCAGATCGCGGCTAGAGCGAATGATGGCTAGGCCGTCGCCTAGGATTTCCTCGACGGTAAGGGTGTCATTGCCTATGAACAACCTATCGCCGACGGCAAGGCGACGTCTGTAGATAACCTTGTGGCGAAACCAATCATCTTGACCGCCGTGTTTTTCGACTAACACCAGTTCACGCGTACCACCAGTGGCTTTGCGGGTGATTAGCCGAGCCTTGATAACCTTTGTGTCGTTGATTACTAATGTGTCACCTGGTTCGAGATAGTCTACGACATCGGAATAGGCGCAGTCTTTGTATGTGCCAGTCTGACGATCGAGGACTAACAGGCGAGCCTCACCGCGCACATCTGGAGGGTGGTCTGCTATTAGTTCTTCTGGGATGTTGTAGTGAAAGTCAGATAGATTCATCGTCTATTTAGTATACGGCTCTGGTATATAGATTGACAAATACTGATATTTAGATTATAAAATGTACCTAGACTGGTACGGAAGTACTGGTTGTCGTCTATTCTCGAAGGAGAAAAAATCATGGCTAGTTACAGCGGTCAATACGCCGTAATTCTTGTCAAACGAAATGGAGATGGCAGAATCGACCAGACCCTGGAGACGGGGTTTGAGGGCGACTATGATTATTGTAGGTCTGCCACGAAGGAATACTTGCCTCCAGACGGGTATGAGGTTGAGGTGAAATTTACGGGCTCATATGACGAGCCTAACTCTTTTCCCTCAACCAGCCAACGAGGTTGGCTTATAGGGGAACATGGCACCCTAGGACGGCCATTTGGGTCGCTCTAGGGTGTCTAGCCGGTTGGCGTTTTGTGTAGTATCACATGAGACGCCAACCGGTTTTTCAATTGACATTTTTGTAGCGGTGAGCTATAATGGGGTATGTACTTATCCGGCCGGCAGGTCGGACATTTTCGTATCAGTAGATAATAATTTGGAAAGGGGTTCTCATGGAGGACTTAAACATTAAGCAGTTAACTCTCGCAGTTCGTACGATCGCAGAGGAGAAGAACTTGCCCGAAGAAACTGTCATGGACGTGATAGAACAGGCGATCGCAGCGGCGTGGCGTCGTGATAACGGTGAGCGCGATCAGAGTGTTCGGGCTGAGCTGAATATCAACGACGGTAGCGCAAAAGTATTTGTGATGCGTGATGTGGTTGAAGAGGTTGAAAATGATCTTAATCAGATTAGCCTCGAGGATGCTCAAAAGATTAAAGCAGACGCCAAGCTAGGCGATGTAATCGAAGATGAGCATACAGTTACGAGTTTTGGTCGTGTCGCCGCCCAGACAGCAAAGCAGGTCGTTTTGCAGCGTCTACGTGAAGCAGAGCGCGAAGTGGTTCTTGCTGAGTTTGAGGATAAGATCGGTACAGTTGTCACTGGTATTGTTCAGCGAGTTGAGCCTCGTGTTGTCCGAGTTGAGCTTGGTAAGGCAACTGGTATTTTGCCTCAGAGCGAGCAGATTCAAGGTGAGTATTACAGCGTTGGTCAGCGCATCAAGGTGTTTATCAAGGATATTGAGCGCGATAACCGTGGTCCACAGCTAATTTTGAGTCGCGGTAACGAAGCGTTTGTTGAGTATTTATTCCGTCAGGAAGTGCCAGAAATGGAAACTGGCGCAGTAGAGATCAAGGGCATCGCTCGCGAGGCTGGTCGCCGTACCAAATTGGCTGTTATGAGTACTGTCCCTGGGGTTGATCCAGTGGGCACCTTTGTCGGTGGTCACGGTACGCGCGTTAATGCTGTCATGAATGAAATTGGTGATCAGGAAAAAATTGATATCATCACTTTTGACGAAAATGTCGATACTTATATTCGAAATGCACTTAGCCCAGCCGAGGTAGTGAAAGTTGAAATCGACAAAGAAGCGAAAACTGCTAAAGTTTATGTTTCCGAGGATCAGCAGAGTATTGCGATCGGTCGTGGCGGTCAAAATGTGCGTCTAGCGAGTCGTTTGACGGGCTACGAGCTAGATATCGAGACGGCGACGGCCAAGCCAGCCGAAAAGAAGCCACGCAAGAACATCGAAGACGGGCTATTTGCGGCGATTGAAGAGCAAGGTGAATAGATCATTCTCGATATTTCGCTGAATATATAAAAATTAGCACTCTCACTTGACGAGTGCTAATTTAATTGGTAGACTGGTGAGTGAGTGGGCTAAGCCCAAAGAACGGAGGGCGATATGATGCCAGAAGATTTTGCAGATTTTATTTCACACTTAACCGAAAACGCACGAATGAGCGTCCAGTATGCGGACGCGATTGCTCGTGGTAATGGTAGCTCGTATATCGGTACGGAGCATCTTTTACTTGGTGTTTTGGCGCAAGGGTCGAGTACTGGCGCTAAGTATTTGGCAGATGCAGGAGTGACGCTTGCGGGAGCTGAGCAGGCTTTGGGGATTCAGCCCTCAAAAGTTACCGTAGGGACGGGGGTAATTGGCTTGTCAGAGACGGCGCTTTTGACGCTTCGAATGGCGTGGGAGACAGCCAAAGAATACAACCATGACACCCTGGGGACTGAGCACATTTTGTATAGTGTTCTACGCCAGACTAATGCACGGGCGACGACGCTATTGCGAGAGATGAGTGTCGATGTTGATGCTATTATGGAACAGCTTGAGTCACTTTTTGATCGAAACCGTTCGGAGCATGGTGACGTTGCGACCGAGCCGAGGCAGCGGGCGGTGCGAGGCGGTGCACTCAATACTTTTGGAATTGATCTGACCAACAAGGCTGTAGCTGGCGAGCTAGACCCGATGATTGGGCGCGACAAAGAGTGTGAGCGAGTCATCACTGTATTGTCACGACGCACCAAAAACAACCCTGTGTTGATAGGTGAACCTGGCGTCGGCAAAACAGCAATTGTTGAGGGTCTAGCGCAGAGAATCGTCCGCGAGGAGGTGCCTGATCACTTACTAGACAAGCGTGTGATTATGCTAGATATGGCGGCGATGATTGCTGGTACGAAATATCGCGGTGAGTTTGAAGACCGTCTAAAAAAAGTTATTTCAGAAATTAAAAAACAAGGTAATATCATTGTATTTATTGATGAGCTCCATCTGTTGGTTGGCGCTGGTGCTGCTGAAGGCTCGATGGATGCGGCAAATATCCTGAAGCCAGCGTTAGCGCGTGGTGAATTGCACATGATTGGTGCAACTACGCTTGATGAGTATCGTAAGCATATCGAAAAAGATACCGCTCTAGAGAGGCGTTTTCAGACGGTGATCGTCAAAGAGCCAACGGTGAAAGATACGGTGGCGATTCTGCGTGGTCTCAAGGGTTATTATGAAAAACATCACGGTGTTACGATTACCGATGAGGTGATTGATTCTGCGGTCTATATGAGCGATCGCTATGTGAGTGATCGTTTCATGCCCGATAAGGCAATTGACGTCATGGATGAGGCGGCAGCTCGTGTACGCGTCAAACAGGGGCACCGCCCTAGCCGACAGCGTGAGCTGACAAAAGAGCTTAAATCTCTCAATGAAAAAATGGAAGACGCGGTTAGCCACGAGGATTATGAGCGGGCGGCCCTATACAAACAGCGAATCAGTCAAATTTCTGAAAAACTCGAAGCCGAAAAAGAAGCCCGCGAGGGTAAAAATGCCGTTGTGCTCACAGAGGACGATATTGCGCATGCGATCGCTGTTATGACACATATTCCAGTCGAAAAGGTCCAGACATCTGAGGCGAAGCTTTTGACTAGGTTGGAAAAGCATCTCGGTAAGTATGTCATCGGCCAAAAAGAGGCCGTTCAAAAGGTGGCGCGAGCGATTCGACGCTCTCGTAGTGGCGTGGCGAGTCAGAAGCGCCCAATTGGAAGCTTTGTGTTTATGGGGCCGACAGGCGTCGGTAAGACGGAGCTAGCCAAGGTGCTGGCACGTGAAGTGTTTGGTAGTGAAGACGCGCTGATAAAGATCGATATGAGTGAATTTGCTGAAAAGCACAATACTTCACGGCTAGTCGGTGCGCCAGCAGGCTACGTGGGATACGAGGACGGCGGAAAGCTGACCGATAAAGTACGCCGTCAACCTTATAGTGTGGTGTTGTTTGACGAAATCGAAAAGGCTCATCCAGATGTATTTCAGTTACTACTACAACTTCTCGAGGAGGGAACTTTGACTGACGCTAAAGGCCGGGCTGTGAGCTTTCGTAACACAATTATCATCCTGACGAGCAACCTCGGTGCTGACAAGATGATGAAAGAGTCAGAACTTGGATTTCGTTCTGTACGACAGGCTGATCAAAAGCTTGACAATATTCACGAGCGTAACGCCAACTACGCACGTGAGGCGCTCGATAAGTTTATGCGACCAGAATTGATCAATCGTTTTGACGGGATTATCACTTTCCGAGCTTTGACGCGCGATGAGGTCGGCAAGATATTTGATCTTTTGATTGGCGAGCTACGCCAGCGACTTGTTCGCAAGGGGCTCGGACTTGTCGTGAAGTCCTCGGCGAAAAAGTATTTGATTGACAAGGGCTATAGCGCTAAATACGGTGCCCGACCATTACGTAGGGTCATCGAGGACGAGCTAGAGCATGCAATTGCCGAAGGGGTGCTTGCGGGAGAGTATGAAAAAGGCGTTATACTGGAAGTACGGACGAATAAGGGGAAAATAGCGATTGAACAACAAACTGAATCTACAAAAGCAGCCTCGCCATAAAGCTTTTTGGCGTAAACTAATCTCTACATTGGTAGTATTAGGGTTGGCAGTGCTTGGGGTTTTGTATGGCCCGACTTTGTTGGATGCTTTACGTGCTATACAGTTTCAGCCATCTGAGCAGATCACGTCGATTCGTAATCGAATTGGGCTGACTGGTCATGGCGAGAGGATTTTTTATGCAACAGCGCCAGCGATCGAAGATAAGACGCAGTTTAATAAGAGCTGCCAAAGCACCGAGCGAACGGCAGCGATCTTGGGCTGTTATTTCAAGGATCGAATATATCTTTACAATATCAAAAATGCTGAGCTAGATGGCACTCTTGAGGTGACGGCAGCTCACGAACTACTTCACGCTGTGTATCATCGTTTAAACGGCCTAGAGCGACCACGCGTGGACCAGATGGTGCGCGCCCAGTACGAGAAGATCAAAGATGATGCAAACCTCAAACAGATTATGCAGTATTATCAACGAGCTGAACCTGGAGCGGAGGCGGACGAACTTCATTCAATCATTGGTACGACCGTACGCGATTTATCGCCAGAGCTGGAGCGTCATTATGCGACTTATTTCACAGATAGGGCAAAAGTCGTGGCGCTAAATGAGTCGTATAATAGAGTATTCAACGGACTCAGTCAGCGTGCGGATAGTTTGCAGAAGAAAATTGAGTCAGCACGCCCAGCGATTGAGCAGGATCTCAAGCAATATGAAGTTGATCTCGAACAGATAAATCTTGATATTCAGACGTTTAATCAGCGAGCTAGTTCAGGTGGATTTAATACGCAAGCAGAGTTTCAGGCGACCAGGGCCGCTCTACTGTCACGGGCAAACGCTCTTACCAGCCGTCGACAGGACATTAACGGCCGTGTAGCCGCCCTAAATGCTGATATAACCGCCTTAAATGAGATTGCAGTGCATGTCAATCAACTAAACGAAAGTATAAATGGTGTTTCTGCGCCAACGGGGCTATAGAGGTGGCGAAGTCTAAGACACTATTTACTTGTCAGAACTGCGGTAGTAATTATCCAAAATGGGTGGGAAGGTGCGAGAATTGTGGTGAGTGGAATACACTAGTTGAGCAGGTGGTGACGTCAACGGGTAGTTCAGCGGTGGCGCGAGCAACTCGTGGCGGTAAAGTACTTGCCCCTCAGTCGATGAAATCGATTAGTGCCAAGGAGGTGGTGTCCCGGATGCAGACAGGAATTGCTGACCTGGATACTGTACTTGGTGGCGGAATATTGTCAGCTGGTGTGATGCTTCTCGCTGGTCAGCCAGGGATCGGTAAGTCGACGTTATTGCTTCAGATAGCGGCGCATATTGCTGAGTCTAGCGCTGTGCTGTATGTCAGTGGCGAGGAAAGTGCCTCACAGGTGAAGCTTCGGGCGACGAGGCTGGGGGCTGAGGCTGGTGATGACCTACAATTTGTCGCTAGCACCTCTGCTGATGATATTTCGGCAACTATTCGGAGTGGTAAGTATAAATTGGTCATCATCGACAGTATCCAGACACTAAGTCTAGACGAAATCACCTCTGCGCCGGGTACTGTTAGCCAGATTACAAATTCCGCAAACGTTATCATTCGTGCCGCCAAAGAATCGGGTGCGGCCGTAATTTTGGTCGGACATGTTACAAAAGAGGGTTCGATCGCGGGGCCAAAAGTTCTTGAGCACCTCGTAGACGTTGTGTTGCAGTTTGAGGGCGATCGATATGGTGGCTTCAAGGTTGTTCGGGCGATCAAAAATCGTTATGGCTCTACGGCTGAAGCGGCAATATTTGAGATGGGAGAGTCTGGATTAAAAATGGTAGCGAACCCGTCGGCGGCTCTGCTGGCGGAGAGACAAAATGCCGATGGTTCGGTTGTGCTTGCGACGCTTGAAGGAAATAGGCCAATATTGGTAGAAATTCAAGCACTTGTCAACTCGACACATTTCGGGTATCCTAAAAGGACAGCAAGTGGTTTTGACCTAAATCGCCTCAATCTTCTCATTGCGGTACTAGAGAAGCGTACCAAACTGAACTTATCCGACAAAGATATTTATATCAATGTGGTGGGTGGTCTGAAGCTTGCTGATCCTGCGGCCGATCTCGCGGTCGCGATGGCAATTGCTTCGGCTGCTGCTGGTAGGCGGCTTGATGATGGGCTTGTCGTTTTTGGCGAAATTGGTCTAGGAGGCGAGATCCGCTCCGCTCAGCTAGCCGACAAGCGTATAAGCGAGGCAAAGAAGCTAGGGTTTACTCAGGCGGTTGCGCCAGCTAGCTCTAGTGCCAAAAGGGACTCATTTATTAAGGGTGTACGAGATCTACGCCACGCATTAATCGATTATTTGAAACCAGGTGACAAATAGAGCTTGCTTCATAGTCGTAGAAAGATAGGAAAATGGAAACAAAAGATATTGTGCTACTAGCAGTGGTGTTGCTGATTTTGGCAGAGTTGAGTTACCTTCTCGCAAAATTGCCAAAAACATCAATTAAGTCTAAGAGTCGAGCGATTTTTGTCGATACATCAGTGTTGATGGACGGCCGAATTACGGGAATTGCGCGTACGGGATTTATCGGTGGGACGCTTATCGTGCCACGTAGCGTGATTGGTGAATTACAATTTTTGGCGGATAATGCAGATGCTGATAAACGGGCGCGGGCTCGTTACGGGCTTGATATCTTGACAGAGCTTCAAAATATGGAAGATGTCGAGGTCGAGATCCTTCAAGACGGCAGCAAGGCCGAGGAGGGGGTTGATGATCGGTTGCTTACGCTAGCTAAGCGACACCAAGGTTGCATCTTGACGCTTGATTATAATCTAAACAAGGTAGCCGTTGTCGAGGGTATCTCTGTGCTTAATATCAATGAGCTGGCCCAAGGGCTGCGCATGTCTTACCTGCCGGGTGAGCGAATGTTGATCGAACTGACTCAGAAAGGTCAAGATAGTCATCAGGCTGTTGGGTATCTTCCTGATGGTACGATGGTCGTTGTCGAGCAGTCGAGTAGCCTAATCGGACAACAGGTCCTTGTCGAAGTTGTTCGCAGTCTGCAGACAGCGGCAGGCAAGATGATGTTTGCAAAACGAGTAGCTGATACGAAGCCTCCCGTACAGCGTAAAAAATCCACCACTCAGAATGCTCAAAAATCAAAAGGTACTAGCCGAACGACGGCATCTCGTAAGAGTGTCTCAGAGTCTACTGAGCCAGAGGACAATGTCCCGCGCACAAAGAGATCGCGAACTCAGATAAAGAGTGTTTACCATGCTGTTCCGAAGCAGACCTCCGAGAACAAGAGTACAGCCTCCGAACCGAGCGTACGCCGAGTTTCACGACGACGTAAAGACCACGAGGCATCGCTAATCGCTCTAGTCGATAATCAAAAAGACTAGATTCAGCAGTTGCTAAAAACAATATAGCCTCGCTAGAGGCTATATTGTTTTTAGTAAGACCAGACTGTATCACCTGCCGTAATTTACCGTATGAGTAGCAGTGTAGTATGCGGTATCGGTGACTGTCAGGGTGAGTGGGCCAGATCCAGCCGACTGGAGTTCTTGAGAGCTCAGTTTGTACGTACCGTCGTTTGATACTTGGCGACTGAGGATAAGTTTGTCGCCCGAGCGAACCTCGACTGTCTGTAGGGGGTGTCGTCCGTGGGTGTAGGCGATTGTGACGCTCGATCCACTAGTACTGATCAGGGCGGTTGGCTGTACGTCGCCGCACTCGTGTACGTCATCGTCTTTTGTCGCATCATAGCCATCTTCGGCGATTAGAATGTCCTTGTTGGTAATTGGGTCGACAGATTTATTGACACCAATTTCGACCTTAGCGCCGTCTGGAGTACAGTTAGTGGCTTTTTTCTTAGATACACGGTCAAATGTCATCTTGATGTTTGAGGTGCTTGCCGCCTTGTTGTAATAGGATGGGAAGGCCTCTTTGCCAATCCGCTGGATACCTGATGGCGCCTCATACCAATCGCTATATTTTGCCTTTCCCTGTTCAACGTATTTTTGTGTTACCGTCGCCATAGTGCGATCAAGGAGCAGGGCGGGGATGAGCGAGTTTCCTCTGGTCAGTGGGGTCGTGTCTGGGTTGCCGAGCCAGACTGCCATAGCAATTGATGGTGTATATCCTACGGTCCAGAGGTCTTTTGGAACAACCTTTTCGCCAATCTGACCGTTACTGGTACCAGTCTTGACGGCAACTCTAGCGCCGAGAGCGTTCATGCGTAGCATGTAATCTTGATTCCAGCCTAGTCCAGCGCGCGCCGAGCCATCACCTAGGATGTCGCTGACTATGTAGGCGGCCTGCGGATCAATAACCTGCTTCCTTTCGGCTTTATATTCTTTTAACGTCTGTCCATTGCCATTCGTAACCTTTAGGATGGTTGACTGTGGGGTGTGAGCGCCTTGCCGACCGAGGCTAGCAATGGCATTGACGTGATCGACGAGGCGAGTTCCGCATCCACCGATAGCACTAGATAGCCCAGCCTGTGCGTCGGCTCCTTGGGTGCAGTAGTGCTTGTCGCCGAGGTCGCGGATTGTTTTCCAGGTGCTACCGGGGTTGTTCTGCTCATTTACCGCCATGGCCTTGATGGCTGGAATGTTGCGCGAACGGTCAAGAGCGAGACGAATATTTATATTGCCCTGGAACTTGCCGTCGGCATTCTGAGGCTTCCAGCCTGGTGCTGTCGGAAAAGTTGTTGTGCTGTCGGCGAGAATTGACCCGCTACCATAATTTTGTTTACCGCTACCTTGATTTTGGAATAGCTGGGCATAGACGAGCGGCTTGATCGACGAGCCTGGCTGGATAAATCCTGTAGCGGCATTATCTTGGCCGTAACCTGGGTGATTGTAGTCGCGGCTGCCTACTAGTGCGATTAGCTGTCCAGATTTGGTATCTTCGATCGCGGCTGCTCCGTTTGAGAATCCGGCATATGTTGCGCAGTTTGTGTAGCTACAGTTGCGGTCAGTCATCCCGCCAGAGAACATGGCAGACATGTTTTTTTCGAGTTCGGTTTGAATGTCGTAATCCAGAGTTGTCTTAACAGTTAGTCCACCTTCACCGACAATAGTTTTGCCGAGTGATTTTTCTAGCTGATCCCTCACCATTAGTACAAAATGTGGCGCTTTGATATCGGCTAGTTGGTCGGCAAGTGGCTTGACTTGATCGATAATCGCGACTTTTTTAGCTTTTTCGGCTTCCTCTTTTGTGATGTAATTCATGTCAACCATCATGTCGAGCACTTTGTGCTGGCGCGCGACCAGCGCTTTGTGTCCCTCGATATTGTATGGATTGTAAACTGATGGGTTATTTGGAATAGCGGCTAGGAGGGCGCACTCAGAGAGGTTGAGGTCTTTTGAGGACTTACCAAAATATGTTTGAGCGGCTGACTCTACGCCATTTCGTCGGCCACCGTAGGGTGATTCGTTTAGGTAGAGGCCGAGAATCTGATCTTTGGTGTACATGCGTTCAACTTCGATAGCGAGAATCATTTCCTTGATTTTGCGCGGAATACCCCGAATACCACGCTCAGATGCCTCTTCTTGTGTGAAGAATACTTTTTTGACGAGCTGCTGGGTTAGGGTTGAACCACCTTGGACGGCATTTCCTTGAGAGTTCGAGATAAATGCGCGAAGGATACCAGAGAAGCTGACACCACCGTGGTTGTAGAAATCTTTATCCTCGATAGCGATGGTAGCTTTGCCCATACACGGAGAGATATTTTTTGGCTCGACAACAAGTGTGTAGTTGCCTGTGCCTTTATCTTCCCAGAGGAGTTTATCGTTGCGGTCGTAATATTTGGTGACGGTGGATTTCACGCGTTGGGCGAGTGTATTCGGATTGATCTGGTCAAGATCTTTTCTAAAGTAGGCAAATAAAGCTAGTGTAATGAGAATGAGAATAACTACAAACGCCCCGATAATCTTGAGTAGGGTGATCGCGCCCTGCTTCGAAAACCAAAACTTAGCCAAGCGTTTCGGGTGCATACGATAAAGAAAGCGCTTCAGCGGATGCTTCGGCAGAGTTGCTAGGTATTCGGCTTTTTTGCGAGCTTTTGCGTCTTTCTTGGTGCGATGTTTTGTCGCGAGGTTTGAATACACGCTGACCTTACGTGTCGGTTTATTTGGTTTGACCACGTCACTACTTTCCCATAAGCAATATTACTCTCCATAATATCACTATTTTTTTGGCGAGGCTAGTGGTATTGTGCTAGGATAACACTAGTAACAAAGAAAGGAGCGTTCAGCATGACACTGAGTGAGGAGCTTACGTGGCGTGGTTTTGTCAACCAGTACACGTTTGCCGATATCAAAGAATTAGACAATGAGACGCGGACGTTCTATTGGGGTGTTGACCCTAGCGCAGACAGTATGACGATTGGCAATCTCGCTGCTGCCATGATGGTACGTCATTTTATTGATTATGGCTACAAGCCGATTCTTCTTGTTGGCGGTGCAACTGGTTTGATAGGTGATCCAGACGGCAAAAAACAAGAGCGTGACCTAAAGACTGTCGAGGAGGTTGAGAAAAATGTCCAAGGTCTCTCTAAGCAGTATGAGACAATATTTGCTGGCAAGAATTTTGAAATCGTCAATAACTACGACTGGTTTTGTGACATTGGTTATATGCAGTTCCTGCGTGAAATTGGTAAGCACGTTAGCCTGACGCAAATGTTAGATCGTGAGTTTGTTCAGTCTCGTATCGGTGAGGGTGGTGCCGGGATTAGCTATGCTGAGTTTAGCTATGCGCTTATTCAGGGGTATGACTTCCTCCATCTTTATCGCGAAAAAGGAGCAACTCTTCAGGTCGCCGGCGCTGATCAGTGGGGTAATAGTATCACCGGCGTTAGTCTGATTCGTCGCCTCGAGGGGGCGGAGGCCCACGTCTATACGGCGCCTCTTGTGATAAACAAGCAGACAGGCGTGAAATTTGGCAAATCTGAGGGTGGTGCGGTCTGGCTTGATCCGGCCAAGACGAGTCCATATAAGTTCTACCAATTTTGGCTCAACCTCGATGATGAGACGAGCGAGGATATGATTAAGATTTACACGCTACTTGATCGTGCTACGGTTGAAAAAACAATCGCTGACCATCGCGAGAATCCTGGTGCTCGCCTATTGCAGAAAACTCTAGCCCGAGAAGTGACAGACCTGATTCACGGTCGTGAGCGTCGTGAAAGTGTCGAGCGGGTGACAGCGGTACTTTTCGGAAGCGATGCATTTGCAACCCTAAAGGACGCTGATCTTGATGCACTTGGCGCAGAGATCCCGACTGCCCCAGTTGGAAGTAGTGTTATCGATACTCTGACCGCAAGTGGACTAGTAGCGAGTAACGGCGAAGCGAAGCGTTTGATCGCAAATAACGCTATTTCTATTAACGGTCAGAAAATTGCCGACGACGTGATGATAACAGAGAGGAGCCTAGTCAAAAAAGGTAAAAATAATTTCGTTTTGGTACGATAACGATATTGATATTAAGGAGGAAATTATGAAAAAAGTTATAGCATTTGACCTAGATGATACGCTAGCAGTCACAAAATCAGAGATTTCTGACCGTATGAGTGGTCTATTGAGTCGATTGGTTGAGAAATACGATGTTTGTATCATTACTGGTGGTCGTTTCGAGCAAATCGAGAAGCAGGTCGTGAGTCGACTGGAGGTTCCTGAACACTTGCTTGGTAAGCTTCATCTCATGCCGACCTGTGGTACGCGCTACTATCGCTACGATGAGCTAAATCATAAGTGGACACTTCAATACGCAGAAGATCTGTCAAAAGAGCAAAAAGAGAAGATTATTGGCGCGCTAGAGACGGTCGCAAAGGAGATGGGTATCTGGTGTGATAATCCAGCAGGAGAAATCATCGAAGATCGTCATAGTCAGATCACGATGAGCGCACTTGGTCAACAGGCGACGCCAGAGGATAAGTATGCCTGGGCAGAGAAGTTCAAGGATGTTCGACCAGTTTATCGTGATAAGGTTGCTGAACTGTTACCCGATCTAGAGGTGCGAATTGGCGGTACGACCAGTACAGACATTACGCTTCCTGGTGTAGATAAAGCATATGGGATGCGCAAGCTGATTGATGCGCTTGATATTAGCAAAGATGAGATTCTGTTCTTTGGTGACAAGCTAAACGAAGGTGGTAACGATTATCCAGTCAAAGCGATGGGCATCGATAGTATTGCCGTTGAGGGCTGGGAGTCAACTGCTTACGCTCTCGAGGGAGTGTTGGGCGTTACAGAGTAAGTCGTCGATCGCACAAGACGCAGATCCGCACTGTTCAATCGGTGCGGATTTATTTTGATAGACACCAACGCGCGACAATCGAGATATAATAGCTAATAATGAATCTCAAAACACCACTAGAGCAAGTCAAGGGCGTTGGGCCAAAGATTGCCATGCAACTAAGGACCGCAGGACTCGAAACGGTTGGTGATATCATCACATTTTTACCACGTCGTCATGATGATTTTACGGGTCTAGCGCCGATCGCAGATCTAAAGCCAGGCAAAGTCACGATCCGAGCGCGCTGTGAAAGTATATCGACTCGCCCAGTTCGACGAGGACTTCGTCTGACAACGGCGGTACTGGCCGATGATAGCGGTAAGCTCAATGCGCTCTGGTTTAACCAGCCGTATCGTACACAACAGCTTGGCGGGTCAGATGATGAGTTTTATTTCTCAGGTGAGTTTGAGTACAATTACGGTCGTTATCAATTGACTAACCCAACTGCAGAAATAGCCAAAGATATGCCAGTGCAGGCAGAGCGATTGATGCCGGTGTATCATTCGATTCACGGTTTGAAGTCGGTCACTGTTCGCAAGGTGGTCGAAAAGCTACGTCCCTTGATGTCAGTTTTGCCAGAAACTTTACCGGCATCTATCGTGCGAGCTGAGGGTTTGATGGGTCGCGCCGAGGCGATTAGCGCGATGCATTTTCCAAAAACTACCGAGGAGGTTCAACGGGCGCGTGATCGTCTAGCGTTTGAGGAGTTGTTTGAGTTATTGCTAGCCAGCCAGCTAAACAAACTCGAAAATCAACAGCTCGAGGGCTATCACATACCGTTTGAGCAGTCTGTAGTCAAGCAGTTTGTGTCGAATCTGCCGTTTGAATTAACGGGTGCTCAGCGACGAGCGGCGTGGGATATATTGCAGGACTTCGAACGCAAAACGCCGATGAATCGCTTGCTTCAAGGTGATGTTGGTAGTGGCAAGACGGTTGTTGCCGGATTGGCGGCTCGACAAGCAGCGAGCCATGGTTTTCAGACAGCGCTGATGGCACCGACAGAGATTTTAGCTTCACAACATGCCGAGACACTTGATAAGCTTCTGGCTCCGTTTGGTGTTAGGGTTGGTCTACTGGTGGGTAGTCTCAAAGGCAAGGCACGTCAGGCTCTGTATGAGCAAATTGCAAACGGTGAGGTTGACGTGGTGGTTGGCACGCATGCCGTGATTCAGGACAAGGTTAGTTTTAAGAAACTAGGCTTTGTCGTAATTGATGAGCAACATCGATTTGGCGTCGATCAACGGCAAAAATTATTAGCAAAGTCGGGTGCTGACGGACTGATGCCGCATCTTTTGGCGATGACAGCGACGCCGATTCCGCGTAGTCTGGCGCTTACGGTTTATGGTGAGCTTGATTTGAGTATTTTGAACGAGCGTCCAAAAGGGCGTATGCCAATTAAAACAGAGATAGTTACTCCTGTTGGCGTACCAAAGATGTATGAACGGGTCGACGCTGAGATCGCGAACGGTCGGCAAGCGTATGTTGTTTGCAGTTTGATAGATGACAATCCAGAAAACGACACCAAAAGCGTTACCGCTGAGCACCAACGCCTCAAGCAAACGATATTTGGTCATCGCCAGATAGGATTATTACACGGCAAGATGAAACCAGCCGAAAAAGAGACCATCATGCAGGACTTCAAGGCTAGGAAATATGACATTCTAGTCAGTACAACAGTCGTAGAGGTGGGCGTAGATGTACCAAACGCGACGACGATGATTATCGAAAACGCTGATCGTTTCGGTCTGTCTCAGCTGCACCAGCTGCGTGGTCGGGTTGGTCGAGGCAGTCATCAGAGTTATTGTTACCTGGTGATGAGTTCGTCAAATAAGCCCTCGGAACGAATTCGTGAGATCGAAAAGTCAGATGATGGATTTTATTTGGCTGAGGTGGATATGAAGCTTCGTGGGCCAGGTGAGATCTATGGGCGGATGCAGCATGGCGCACTTAATCTCCAGATTGCGACATTGGCTGATACGGCTCTGATCGCCCGCGCCCAAAATGCTGTCAAGCGTTTCGTTAAGTCTCCCGAAGAGGTCGCTAGATACAAGACGACAAATAGTCACGTCCAGTACTACCAGCGCCTGACAACACTTAATTAACTAAATGGTATAATGGTCGCATGTATGCAGGCACGACGATGAACCGAAGGTCCGGTGATTTTATCGGTGTTCACCAAAAAATTGATCGGATTGCACGACGTAATCTCAAGACATTTCCCGGTGTCGGTCCAGGCTTTCCTGGCATCGAGGACATTCTCCACTTTGAGGGAAATAACGGCCCAGATGGTATTAAGCGAAAGAGCCCGAGTGTTGACGAGCCGTGGCACTATATTGATCCCACTAACCCAGACGACCGTGAGCTGATTACGATGATTTGGGACCATCATTACAACCTTGTCGAGGCGTTGCGGGCGCGAAACCAACAGAGGGCAGCCTTTGAGGCGGCTTGGTTGGCTCATGCAATCACAGACGGCTTGACGCCGGCACATCACTATCCGCTTGGCGACAAGATTGAGGAACTTTGGGGCAAACCAAAAGAAGAGCGTTTGTCTATTCGTGAGAAAAATGTCATTATAGGCGTAAACCGACGTGATACAATCAGCAAGAACTGGGAGTATTGGGGCGCAAAAGGCGTTTTCTTGACACATGGATTGTTTGAGCTTGGGGTTGCGACTAGCATCAAAACGACGAGATTCCCGAATTCAGAACCAAGCCTCAAGTGGCTGAAGCAAGCTGACGAAAAGGGCCTAGAGCAGGTTTTTCTCGATGCGATGCACGAAATCTTTGCATTAAATATGTACGAAACGTTTTGGAAATATGGCTGGTCGGCAAAGCTCGCTAGGCAGACTCGTCAGGTGCTGATTCCACGCATCTGTGATGTTGTTTCATACGCATGGTATACGGCGTATCGTGAGGCTGGATTGTGACCCAGATTCGGGTCATAGCTGGAAAATACGGTGGACGCAAGATTGATGCGCCAGATTTTTCTAATTCTCGCACCAAGCCGATGGGTGAGCGAATCCGTAACGCGATGTTTAATCGTATCGGTGAAGAGATTAGGGGTGCTCGCGTACTTGATGCATTTGCCGGTACCGGCTCTGTTGGACTCGAGGCGTTGAGCCGTGGCGCATCATTTGTTACCTTCGTTGAACGCAACAAAATTGCGCAAAAAATTTTACAGAAAAATGTGTTATCGCTAGGTGCTGAAAATGAATCAGAAATTATTCGTACTACTGTAAATAATTGGCTGGAAACAGCAGAACCTGAAATGTATGACATAATTTTGGCCGATCCGCCATACCACGATCTGCAGTTATCCACAGTCAGTAGGCTTTTTGGGCTTCTCAAACCAAAGGGGCTTATGGTATTATCTCACACAGGAAGAGGTGAGGGACCAAATCTAGAAAACAGCATTGTTGTGGTGGACAATCGTAGTTATGGAAATGCTACCCTCACTTCTTTCCGCCGAGAGTAAGCAAGTGTCGGTCTAAAATCTGTAACGCATGGTTTTATTGCTCAGGGATGCCTGAGATTTTTTGTTTATATAGAAAGTCTAGATTGACATATACTTAAGAAGATGATACAATAAGATGACCTTTTTGAATACTATTTGAAGAGGGGTTGATTGACAAGCGGGCATTACGAGGTGAGACTTTGCTTTTTGCAGAGGTAGCGAGGGGCAGGGCCTCATCTCGTGTCTCCGCCATCAGGGCGACTGACCAGTAGTAATACAGGCGCTTGGCCTAGATGAGGAGAAGGAAATGCATGTCGTACAACGATTCGCCGCTTTCTTTAGCGGAGCTTTTTGTTCAGGTCGGCCAAGGTTGGATTAAAACTCTTGATTTGCTTACGAAGTGGTCTCTATCCAGCCCAGATGCCCTGGATGAGATTCGCATTCTTGATGCGAAAGGATGGTCTGGTCTGGAAGTGTGGGAATTGTTTCTGGCGTGTGGTCAGAATCTTGAAAGATTCCGTTATCACGTCACGACAGAATTGCCAGATCGGGATACAGGTAAATTGACCCTAGTGTCGGGCAAATACGCCCCGGAGCCTGGTGATCGAGAATTCTGGCGCAAACGGGCGTTCGGAAGGCCCGGATCGTACTGGGCACTAAAAAATCCGCCCATTGAGGTGGATTGTGAATATCCGATTACGTGACCTTTATGAATATGACAGGTGGGTGTATGACCTACGCTAGCATCAAGCTTGCGTGTCTTTTTCCTAAAAGCCTGCTTGTCATATTCATTTTATTAACCAAAGTAATACTACCGAAAAACTAGAGGTACTTATAGTAATTAGATAAATTTATCCCGTTTTTGGGATTTTTTCATTTCTGAGTAGGTTAAGTGTCGTCTGACTCATCTTCACGAGTAAACTGTCGTGCCCACTGTTTGATGATGCCACGTTGCCAGTAGGCGATCGCCGCTCCTATGACCAGCAGAACGACTATCGAAACTATTAGTGAGGTGTTGGCCTCACCAATCCCAGCACCCAAAAAACCTGACAAAATATAGCCTGGTGCACGACCTAGAATGGTGATGATCACTAGCGTGCGAATCGGGATTGCGCTTAGTCCGGCGAGGTAGCAGATGATATCGTCAGGAAAGCCTGGTAGCAAGAATATGAGGAAAAACACCATCGGACCGGTATTTTTGGTCAGGCGATCAAACTTTTTGAGGTGTTTTTTATCGACAAACCGTTCGACAAATGGACGACCGAGTTTGCGAGAGAGCGTAAAGACAAGAAAACACCCTAGCACCGAGCCCACTAGCGAGTAGAGCGTGCCTAGCCATGGGCCAAATAGACTGCCAGCGATAACACCCGCTACTTGTCCAGGAATTGGCGCGAATACAATTTGCAAGAATTGGATGGCGATAAATACCAATGGACCCCAAATACCAGCGCGCTCAACTGCACCTTTGATACGAGCATGATCACCAAAGAACGCTGTGATTGGTTGCCAGTAGATTGCGACGATAGCAACTATGATTGCTAAAGCGATGAGTCCAGCAGTAATTTTTCGCCAATGTTTTTTCGCTAACTCTTTCATAACTCTATATTACGCTATCTTGTGAATTTACGCTCCAAAAACTACCACTCGCCTCTGTCAAAAATACGCTAGCCTATATGTCAAAATAAATAAAAAGCCGAGCGAGCGCTCAGCTAATTATTTTGGTGCGGATGAGAGGACTTGAACCTCCACGCCCGAAGGCATATGCTCCTAAGGCATACGTGTATACCAATTTCACCACATCCGCAAAATCGATACTGGCTCATTATAGCAGAATGCTAGGCGGATGAAAATACCGCACGCTTATGCTAAAATATAGAGCAAATGCTAACAAAGAGGGGATTATGAGTAAAGTTGCGGCTTACTTGAGAGGGCATATTACTGGCGAGGTCAGCACGAGGGGCGATGTTCGCTCGGCACTCGCAAGCGATACGGGTGTGCTAACGGTCAAGCCCGAGCTGGTGATTTATCCTCGAACAACCAATGATATCCGTAAGGTAACGCGGTTCGCTTGGCAGCTTGCCGAAAAAGGTCACACTCTGCCGGTGACGGTTCGTGGTGCGGGTACGGACAGTACGGGTGCGGCAATTGGTAAGGGTGTGGTCATGGTAATGCCGGCCCATATGAACAGGATATTTGAGTATGATGCTAGACAAAAGTTGGTTCGTCTGCAACCTGGGGCAACGGTGAGCGCATTAAATAGTGCCCTGGCGCTACACGGCACGGCTGTTATGTCGCTGGTAGGCTCGTATCCATACGGTACGGTAGGCGGAGCAATCGCTAGTGCCGTATCTGGCATGTACGCCGGTAAATATGGCACGATTGCCCAGGCGATTGATCAGCTCGAGGTGGTACTCGCCAATGGTGATGTGATTCAGACGGGGCGAATCAGTAAAAAAGAGCTAAATCGTCGCAAAGGTCTTCAGGGCTTTGAGGGTGATATTTATCGTGGGGTGGATGGTGTTATAGAGGAGTATGCCGATGTGCTCGATCAGTTACGCGAGAATGACGCTGTAGGCTATAGTGCCGTTGCTGATGTCAAGCAAAGAGATGGTAGTTTCGATTTGACACCGCTGTTCGTTGGTTCGCAGGGCACACTAGGTGTCATAAGCGAGATGATTATGCGGGCGGATTTTCGTAGTTCTCATATTGCGGTGGCGGGACTTGTTTTTGCGAATGCTAATGTGGCACGTGATGCGATTGATGATTTAGCACGCTTAAATCCAGCTTTTCTCGAGTATTTTGATGCAACATTGTTTGAAACGGCTTCTGCAGCTGGGCGAACCTATGGTTTTTATAAAGAGGCGTCGGACTCGTTTAAGCCAGCGAGCGTTGTGATTATTGGATTTGATGATTTCAATAGCCGACATCGAGAAAAAGCGCTAAAAAAACTCAAGAAGCTGTATGCAAATAATCAAGAAATTAAGTTGACTATCGCTGACGACGAGTCGACAGATGAGCTAATTGCGGCGCTTGATGTAGCACACTACACATCGCTTCCAGACCACATAGATACCGCTGGGCCGGCCTTGTTTTCAGGGTTCTCGGTGTCGATGGCTCGACTAGATGAGTTTATGAAGTCACTTGCTGATTTTGAGCGTAGTGAGCATATCAAACTTCCGCTCTCTGGACACATGACTACGAATATATTCTCTATCCACCCTACACTTTCGCTTCATAGGGTTGCTGACAAGCAAAAGGTGTTTAAACTGCTTGATGACCTGACCAAACTAGTTTATGTGCACGGTGGAACAATGGTCGCCGAAGGTGGCGAGGGTCGTCTCAAGACGCACGCGATTTATGCTCAGCTCGATGAACGAGTGGTTGAGATGCATCAGGCGGTACGAGCGGTTTTTGACCCCTTGGGTACGCTAAATCCTGGGGTGAAGCAACCGGCGAATGTCAGGACACTAGCTAGTATGTTGCGTAAAGACCACGAGGGTGGACAGCTGGCGCGATTTGGCCTATAGAGGTTTTTGTATAGCCTACGGTGGATCAACCTGATATAATTGTTGGTAGTTGCGTGATATTTTGACGTAATTTATATGCGGATGTGGCGGAATTGGTAGACGCGCTAGCTTCAGGTGCTAGTGCCAGCAATGGCGTGGAGGTTCAAGTCCTCTCATCCGCACCAGATTAGGCTTTGAAATAACCATCCTCACCATAGGGTGGTTATTTGTTAGATAGACAATGAGTGTACGGTTGACTTTATGGCAAGAATATTTTACAGTAAAAGACATCTTTCGTGAGGTTTCTCCGAGAGTGTTGATTGACAAACAGATGACACAAGGCGAGATTTTACTTCTGTAGCTACACTAGAGAAATAAAACCTCGTCTTGTGTGTTATAGGAATACATACGTCCCCTAGTGGATGGCAATACCGCCAAAGACGAGGAGAAGGTAAAAATGAGTATTACAGTCTGGGTTCGTGATCTTTCGAAGGCGAGTGTCTTGTCTGTTCTGTACAATGCATCTGCGCCTATGGGCGAAGGATTTAGACATGCTATTAATGGTCCAATTGTTATGACGTTAGACGGTGCTGAAGAATACATAAGACTAGGTGGTGGAGGCTTAGTTTTTGATGATGTATACGGCCGGCCACTCAAGGTCGATCTGACTAAGGACAGTTTCGACCCTGGTCTGTACGACCACCATAATGGTGGGGCTGGTATAGCCGGGAATCTAGTCGCTAAGCTGCGAAAAACGAGAAAGGTATATTCATCATATGTACATTTCATACACATGATGAATATGACGAAGCGTATAGAGGAAGTGATCGATAAGGGCAACGTCGGCGGAGGTTATCGCGGCGTAGCTAACCTGTGCATGCTTAGAGAGATGATGACAACCAGAGTGGAACCAGATTTGAATTTGGAGGAGTTGCCAAGGTCTCCTGGGTTCAAGTATGGTAGAGACCATCAAGAGTGGTCTGCCTATGAGGCTATTCGGTTCTACGATTTGGATCCAGATCTTGTGACGGTAGCTTTTATAGAATTGGTGAAGCAAGATCCGCGAACTAGGTGGATCGCCACCAGTTATTGGACGGCCTCAAGACTAGCAGAAAATTCCTTTAGTAGAAAGGATATGTTTAAGGCCATGCTGACGTTCTAAAAAGATGACCGGCAGACATGACGAGCAGATGAAGTGTGGGTTCGGTTGTTGTGACTCTTATGTAGCCGTAAAAAAACTATTCCTATCCCATCTGTTTGTCATGTTTGCTTCCATAACTGTGTAGTTATGCTGATGAGTCCAAAAGGACGAAAAGTAAACAAATTAACTATGTGTAGCGATGAGGCAAGAGGTCTTTTGGCCGCGTCCAGTCACGGTGCTGTATAATTCCAAAGTATATGCAAGATACACGCAATGTTGTCGATAAATACAAGGGTAAGCCCATGGAAGAGATTGTCGCTGATCTCGACAGGCACGGGGTGTCGCTTGAGATCGCTATAGATAACGTAGAGCGAGACTTCAACATGGGGACGATTGTTCGAAGTGCCAACGCATTTGGCGTGCGGACGATTCATGTCATCGGCCGTAGGCAGTGGAATAAGCGCGGAGCGATGATGACAGATAAGTACCTGCATGTAGTGTATCACCCGACTGTTGAGGCATTTTTTGAGGCGATAGGGCAAAAAACGGTGGTTGCGGTTGACAATGTCCCAGGATCGATTCCATTGCAACAGGCGTCGTTACCTAGTGACGTGGTGCTGATATTTGGAGCAGAAAGTATAGGTATACGACCAGAGCTGTTAGACAGAGCCGATCTGATAGTAGCGATCGAGCAATTTGGCAGTACGCGCAGTCTAAATGTCGGTGTCGCGGGAGGAATCGCCATGTATGAGTGGGTCAGGCGAAACCATATCACTCCGACAGGATAACGCTCTTACAGAGGTAAGCTTGCTTTTTTATGATAAATATGTCAAAAAGTATTGACAAAATATAATACATATGCTAATATTAGAACATCCAATCAGTTAGAGCGACAGCTCACTGGTTGGCACATTAACAAAGTTACCCACTAGCAGCCCCTAATGAGGGGCGGAAGGAGGCCATCATGGCCAAGAAGACTGCTATTCACCGCAGCAACCCCAACGCACATGCTGCAGAGATGGGGAGGTTCTTGGTCTGGGCCAAGGACCACCCCAAGGAAGCCTGGGAACAGGCTATTGAGGAGAGGGAAAGTAAGCCATGGATGCTGAGGGCCCTCCGCTCGCGTGAAGGGGAGAAGGTCAGAGAGTTGATCAGGTCGATCTTTCTGGAGGACCTGATGAAGGCAGAGGCCAAGCTGGCCTCTCTTCCGAAGGTCAGCCCGGCTCGCCGGCCAGCACAGTTGGCCGCGAAAGCGGCTCGCGAGTGCTTCTCCGAAATCGAGGTGGCGCTGAGGCCTCGGCCTCGGCGCCATCGGTAGTGGGTAACCGCCCCCAGATATGATATTTGTTCATATCTGGGGGCACTCACTCTTTTTTGCACCCGAAGATGGGTGTTTTTTATTTTTTGAAATAGTTATAGAAATTATGCTTATGCTTGCTATTTATACTAAAACATGCAAAAATAATATCTATTATGGCATCATTGTCTACCGAGTCTTATAAGGGTGCGCGTGATTGGTATCCTGAGTCAATGCGACTTAGGGAATATATTTTTCGTACCTGGCGACGGGTGGTGAGGCGTTACGGATACGAGGCGTACGATGCGCCACTGATCGAGCCAATTGATGTCTATGAGGCAAAAAGCGGACAAGAGCTGGTGAGTGAGCAGACTTATAGCTTCGTTGACCGGGGTGAGCGTCGGGTGGCAATTCGTCCTGAGATGACACCGAGTGTCAGTCGGATGATAGCGGGTCGTCAGCAGGAGATTCCGATGCCAGCACGGTGGTATAGCATAGGTCAGTTTATGCGCTATGAGCGACCACAACGCGGACGTGAACGTGAGTTTTGGCAGTTGAACTGTGATTTGTTTGGTGTCGATGGTGCGATGGCAGAGGCAGAGATTATATCGATGGGTGCTGATATCATGAAGGCATTTGGGGCTGATGATGAGATGTATACGATTCGGATCAACAATCGGCGGATAATTAATTTCATGATGGCGCAGTATCTAGAGCTTGATGCGGTACAGGCGCAGTTGATGATTCGGCTGTTTGATCGCAAGAACAAAATTGCACCAGAGGTGTTTCGTGATCAAGCGATTGAGATATTCGGCAATGGAGCGGCAAAACGGGGCTTACAAAAGCTTGCTCGGCTGGTGGCGGCAAAAACTATGGCTGATTTGCCAGAAGAGATCCGTGATAGTGAGGCAGTTCGCGAAGTTCAAGAACTGTTTACGTATCTTGAGCGCGCGGGTATAAAAAATGCGATTTTTGATATCACGCTGATGCGAGGGCTTGATTATTATACTGGTACGGTGTTTGAGTTTTTTGACACGCATCCGGAGAACACTCGGGCATTGTTTGGTGGAGGGCGATATGACGGGCTAGTCGGGCTGTTTGGTGGCGAACCTGTGAGCGCAGTTGGGTTTGCACCTGGGCTGTCGATGATGGAGTTATTTTTGACGACGCATGATCTCGTGCCGTCGTTTAGCAGTACCACAGACATCTATATGATCGTAATCGGTGACAATCTACGTGGTGCGCAGAAAGTTGCGAGAGCCCTCAGGAGTGAGGGTGTAAATGTTGAGCTTGACTTTACGGGGCGAAAGATCGATAAACAGCTAAAAACAGCCCTCAAAAAACAGATTCCGTACCTAATGTTTGTCGGCGATGAGGAGCTGTCAGCCGAGGTATATACGTTGAAAAATATTGCCACAAACGAAGAAAAGAAGCTGAGTTTTGAGCGAATTGTGACGACGGTGTCTGACTATCGGGGGCATCAGTCACGTGGTGATGATGAGTTTGATATCTCTGATCTATCGGCGTAGTCCTTGACCCAGCATAAGCTTTTTGCGATAGTAAACATATGAAATCGCGTATACGCAGAGGATTTACGATCGTGGAATTACTTATCGTTGTGGCGGTTGTTGCTATTTTGGCGATCGTAACGGCGACGATCTACCTGAACACGCAGGTGCAAGCACGTGATACGCATATGCGTGATGGACTTGATAAATTTGCCGACGCTATTATGCTCTGGAGTTCGGGGCATAAAGGTGCCTTGCCGTATGGCGGTAGCGGGACGACATATGATGCGACTACCCAAAACTGTGCAAACCCGATGAATAATCGTGTCGAAGGGTGGCAAGATGCGGGCGTTTACTCGTCGTCGTGTACGATCGGTGATGTCATGGTGAAATTAGAGTATTTACCAAAAGATTTTTTCTCGAACTTGTCAAAAGTTACCTCTAAACCGTCGTTATTCATGGTTCATTCGTGTACGAGCGATCCAGCTGGACGAAAATTTATCGTCATGACTTCACTCGAGGATCCAGACGAGAAGGACAAGGAGCATTTCAAAAAAGAGCATGAGCGGTGCTTTACGACCTTGCCATATAGTGGCGCGGGGACGGCCGACTACTTCCGCTCAACATACAATATGCAAATTGCGACAACCGTGAGTCTATAAGTGGTAGCGGGCCGAAAGGTGGTGTGTTACAATGAACACATATGAACACTACAGTCAAATACTTATCCGACACACGCGTCCGAGCGACGATCAAGGTCGAAGCGACCGAACTAAAAGCAGCTGAACAGGTTGCTCTAAAGAAACTATCGAAAACTGTCAAGGTAAATGGATTTCGCAAGGGCCATGTGCCACTTGAAGTGGTGAAAAAGAATGTCGATCCAAATGCGCTGGCCCAGGAGACTCTCGAGAATGCGTTGAGTCGTGCGGTTGCTGAGAGCTTCATCGAGAACAAGCTCCAGGCACTCGAGCGTCCCGAGGTAGAGGTCAAGAAATTCGTACCCGGTGAGTCGCTTGAGTTTACGGCCGAGGCCGATGTGCTGCCAAAGGTCAAGCTTGGCGATTACAAGAAGCTGAAAGTGACAGAGAAGAAGGTTTCGGTTGCCAAAAAAGATGTCGACGAGGTGGTCGAGCGAATTCGCAAGAGTATGGCAGAGAAAAAAGAGGTCAAGCGTGCGGCTAAGCTGGGCGACGAGGCGGTGATTGATTTTGTCGGCAAAAAAGACGGTGAGGCTTTTCCTGGCGGTACAGGCAACGATTATCCGCTTGAGCTGGGCTCTGGTTCGTTTATCCCAGGCTTTGAAGAGGCAATTGTCGGACTAAAGGCGGGCGACAAAAAAGATATCGAACTGACATTTCCGAAAGATTATCACGCGCCTGACCTAAAGGGCAAAAAGGTGGTGTTTGAGACGACAGTCAAAAAGATCAATGAAAAGGCGCTGCCAGAACTAAACGATGAATTTGCTGCCAAGACTGGTCCATTTACATCGATGAGTGAGCTGACGGCAGATATTAAACGAGAGCTAGAGGCACAAAAAAAGCGTGAGGCAAGCGACGAGCTAAAAGATAGTTTGGTCAAACAGCTGGTTGCCAAAAGTAATGTAGCTGTACCAGCGGTGCTTCGTGAGGATCAGGTTAGGTCAATCGAGCAGGATCTGATGCAGAATCTGATGTATCAGGGTCTTTCGATCGAGCAGTACTGGGAGCAAAAGGGCTACAAAGATCGTGACGCCTGGGTGAAGGCTGAGGCGAATGAGGCGGCCGATAACCGTATCAAGGCTGGTCTGGTGCTTTCGGAGCTGTCAAAGGTGCTAAAGATTGAGGCGACGGCAGATGAGCTAGCCGATCATCTGAATACGTATCGTAAACAGTATGCCAATAACCCCGAGATGGCCAAGCGATTCGAGGAACCTGAGGTTCAGCGAGAAGTCGCTAACCGCCTGATCACCGAAAAGACGGTAGACGAGCTAGTGAAGCTCAATACCAAGTAGCTTCAGCTGTAAGTAAAAATAAAATTAGCACTCCGACTTGACGAGTGCTAATTTATTATCTAAACTAATGATATGACAAAACCTAGCAACTACCTCGTCCCAAATGTTATCGTTCGCACTCGTGACGGTGAGAGAGGGTACGACATCTATTCACGACTTTTAGAAGATAGGATTATTTTTCTCGGCGAAGGAGTAAATGAGCAGACGGCAAATGTCGTTGTGGCACAGCTGCTTCATCTGGCGAATGAAGATCCGGACAAGGATATTCAACTCTACATCAACAGCCCGGGCGGAAGTGTCTATGATGGGCTTGCGATCTACGACACTATGCAGTACATCAAGCCTGATGTGCAGACGATTGGGATCGGTCTGCAAGCGAGTATGGGGGCGTTTTTGCTTAGCGCTGGCGCCAAGGGTAAGCGGTTTGTTTTGCCAAACGCGCGCGTGATGATCCACCAGCCGTCAAGTGGCACTCAAGGCAAGGTGACGGATCAAGAGATCAGCTTACGTGAGGCGCTTGAGATCAAGGAGAAGTTGGCGACAATCATGTCAGAAAACACTGGCCAAAAGCTAGACAAGATTAAAGCTGACATGGAGCGAGATTTTTGGATGAGTGCTGAGGCGGCAGTGAAGTATGGGCTGGCTGACGAGGTCATAGACTCGACAAAAAAATAAAATCATGATACAAATATAAGAGTACCGTACCGCTATAGAAAGGAGGAGGGTGGATGTCTGCCCTATACGGTATAGTGTTGGCACTGCTGGCCGTATCGACCAGCATAGTTATGATAGGATCCGCAAAACTATCCTTCAATATGTTTTGGATAGTCCGTTCTCATATAATTCCTATGAGCGAGGAGGATGCGTACAGTATTCAGGCTACAGCTTGGCGTCATGTTGCCACGGTAGGGGGCACCCTAGTCGTGCTGGCGCTAATAAGTATGAGCTGGTTGAGCGGTACGCTTATTCCGGTTGTAGGCATGATAGTAGGGGGAACTCTCTACATAGTCGGTCGTGAGGGCCACTTCGTGATGGAAAGAAAGAGGACGTAGTTTGTACCCGGTTTTTCTGTAGTTGTTTGTCAACTATGGAAAAGCCGGGCCTTTACTTTTTTGTTCCAAAAAAACGATCAAAAATAGGTCAAATATTGTTGACAATTCCACGGCATTTTTGCTAGACTAAACACTAATGAAGATTGTGTAACGTGGGTCGATGATGTACTACGCCTGTGGCGTGGCGTTTTAGTATGTGAAAATCTACGTTAAGTAAAGCTTCGGCGCCAAGCTTAGTAACGAGGGACGACCCACCACTGTTGCTACGCAAATAATATCTACTAAACTAATACTCTTGTGAGAGAGGGAGTATCTATGCCAAAAGCCACTAAATCGGCTGCGGCTCCAGCAACTCGTGTGTTTTTCACCGAAAATGACACTGCGCTGGAGGTGCCAAATCTGCTGGCCCACCAGAAGGAATCTTGGAAAGATTTCATCGAAACGGGACTGAGCGAGATTTTTGCAGAACTCAATCCGATTGAGGACTACACCGGACAAAAACTTGAACTACGCTTCAAGGACTATTCGTTCCAGGAGCCAAAAAACAACGAACATTTCGCCAAGGAAAATAACCTTACGTTTGATGCGCCACTTCATGTCAATGTTGAATTGACAAACAAGGTCACTGGTGAGGTCAAGGAGCAGGAGATCTACCTTGGTGATTATCCATGGATGACCGATCGCGCGACGTTTATCATAAATGGTACTGAACGAGTTGTTGTCAGCCAGCTTATTCGCTCAGCTGGAGTATTCTTTACCGCTGAAAAAGGTGTCGGACGCAACCTCTACAGCGCGAAGTTGATCCCAGGTCGTGGCGCTTGGCTAGAGTTTGAGACAGCCGCAAACGGTGCAATTTACGTAAAGATCGATCGTCGTCGAAAGATTCCTGTAACGACTCTGCTTCGAGCGCTTGGATATAGCAAGCTTAGCGAGATCAGGGATCTGTTCAAGGATGTAGATACTGGTGAAATCAAGTACATCGAAGAGACGCTTGAAAAAGACCCAAGCCATGGTGTAAATGAGGCGCTTATCGAGGTTTATCGTCGTCTTCGTCCAGGAGATCTGGCGACTGTAGATAACGCTCGTCAGATGATCGAGCGTATGTTCTACGACTTCAAGAGATTTGATTATAGCCGAGTTGGACGCTACAAGATGAATCAGCGCCTCGGTCTAGATACGCCAAACACTGCCGAAAACCGTGTGTTTAAGCTCGAGGATTTGGTTGCGATCATACGCGAGTTGATCCGCCTAAACAATACTCAAGAAGCTGGCGACGACATCGACGCTCTCTCAAACCGTCGCATCAAACTTGTCGGTGAACTTGTCGCACGTCAGTTCCGTGTCGGTATGCTACGTATGCAGCGTAACGCGATGGATCGCATGAGTATGAGCGATATTACGACGGTTACGCCATCTCAGTTAATCAACGCTCGTCCTGTAGTGGCGGCGGTGCGTGAATTCTTTGCTAGTTCACAGCTATCTCAGTTGCTTGACGAGGTGAATCCAATTTCTGAACTCTCACACAAGCGCCGACTCAGTTCAATGGGTCCTGGTGGTCTCTCTCGTGAGCGTGCTGGATTTGATGTCCGTGACGCGCATCCAACCCACTATGGTCGTATCTGTTCAGTTGAGACACCAGAGGGTGCCAACATCGGGTTGGTGCTCAACCTCGCTACATATGCTCGTATCAATGAGTATGGTTTTATCGAGACACCATATCGCAAGGTTGAGAATGGTCGAGTTACTGACGAGATCGTCTACCTGGATGCATCGCAAGAGGTCACAGAGGTAATCGCTGACGCTGGTGCTGAGCTCGACCAAAACGGTAAGTTTGTATCTGACCGTGTTTCAGCACGTAAGTTCCTCAAGCCGGGCTCGGTTGATGTTTCTGAGGTTACTTATATGGACGCTGCTCACAAGCAGATCCTCGGTTCAACCGCAGCGCTTGTTCCATTTATCGAAAAGAACCGTATCGACCGTTCATTGACAGGGTCAAACATGCAACGTCAGGCTGTGCCACTGCTTGTGCCAGAAGCGCCTACGGTCGGAACTGGCGTTGAGGGTACGGTAGCTCGCGATTCGAGCCAGCTTATCGTCGCTGAAGGCGACGGTGAAGTGGTGCGCGCTGATGGCGATGTTATCGAAGTTCAGTACAAAGATGGTAAGAAATCTTATGAATTGATCCACTTTGCAAAGAGCAACGATGATCGTTGCGTTAACCAGAAAGTACGAGTTGCTCGTGGCGACAAGGTTGTAAAGGGCGATATCTTGATTGAGGGTATGTCGATCGCTGATGGCGAGCTAGCACTCGGTAAGGACCTTGTCGTAGCATTTATGCCATGGGCTGGTTACAACATGGACGACGCAGTAGTTATTTCTCGTCGTTTGGTCGAGGACGACACTTTGACCAGTATCAATATCAAGGACTACAATGTTGAAGTTCGTGAAACCAAGCTCGGCCCAGAGATCGTTACTCGTGATATCCCAAATGTTTCTGAGGATAGTCTGCGACACCTTGACGAGAACGGTATTGTTCAGCTCGGTTCAGAGGTAGCGGCTGGAGATGTCTTGGTCGGAAAGATTACTCCAAAGGGTGAGCAAGAGCTAAGCTCTGAGGAGCGTCTACTTCGTGCAATCTTTGGTGAAAAGGCTAAAGACGTTCGCGATACTAGCCAGCGTATGAATAACGCTGGTGGCGGTAAAGTTGTCGGTGTAAAGATATTCTCGCGCGAGAATGGACATGAGCTCAAAGCTGGTGTTTTGATGCAGATTCAGATCTTTGTTGCACAGTTGCGCAAGATCAGTGTCGGAGACAAGCTGGCTGGTCGTCACGGAAACAAGGGCGTTGTTGCCAGGATCCTGCCAGTAGAGGATATGCCTTATATGGCAGATGGTACGCCAGTTGACATCGTGCTTAACCCACTAGGTGTTCCGAGCCGTATGAACCTCGGTCAGCTATTTGAGACGCACCTCGGTATGGCGGCACGCACACTTGGATATAAGGTTGCGACCCCTCCATTTAATGGTGTGCCAAATGATGTTATCGAGAGTGAGCTCGTAAAAGCTGGTTTTGCGCCAGACGGCAAGAGTCAGCTCTTTGACGGCCGCAGTGGCGAAGCCTTTGAGGAGCGCACTACTGTTGGTGTCATGCATATGATCAAGTTGCATCACATGGTTAGTGATAAAATTCACGCCCGCTCAACTGGTCCATACACAATGGTCACCCAGCAGCCACTTGGTGGTAAAGCGCAGAATGGTGGTCAGCGATTTGGTGAGATGGAGGTGTGGGCACTTGAAGCATATGGCGCGGCAAGCACGCTTCAGGAAATGCTTACGATTAAGTCTGACGATGTCTACGGACGTGCAAAGGCTTATGAGTCAATCATCAAGGACGACATCATCACTGGTCCAAAGCTTCCAGAGAGCTTTAACGTTCTCGTCAAGGAGCTCCAGGGTCTAGGTCTGCGTGTTGACTTGGTTGATGAAAGCGGATCAGAAACCGACGCTGAATCAATTATCGAGACGAGTGGTCCAGCAGATAAATCAGTGCCCGTGATTGATGATGAACCAACCGAGCTTGTTCTCGATGAAGCTGATGAAATTGGCAACATCGATGATGGCATGAGTATCCAGGATATTGATGAAATAGATGAAATTAAGGAGGAGGCGTAATATGTCACGAGTTGTATCGACGACAGGCATCGCTGATTTTGACGCGGTACGCCTCGCTGTCGCAAGCCCAGAGGATATCCTCAAGTGGAGCTACGGCGAAGTTACCAAGCCTGAAACAATCAACTATCGAACCCAAAAACCAGAGCGCGACGGTCTCTTCTGTGAAAGAATTTTTGGGCCAGTAAAAGACATCAACCCGCATGATTCAAAACTGAAAGGTGTCCGCTCTCGTGAGGCGGCTGTCGACAAGAACGGTGAACTAGTTACCAAGTCGATCGTTCGCCGCGAGCGTATGGGTCACATTCAGCTAGCTGCTCCAGTGGCACACATCTGGTTTATGCGTGGTACTCCAAGTGCAATGAGCTTGCTGCTTGGTATTACTGTCCGTAATCTCGAGCGTATTGCATACTTTGCGACTTACGTTGTGCTAGGTGTTGACGCCGAGAAGCGTGATCAGATGCTGGCGGATCTCGAGGCGGAGACTGATGCTGGTCGCGTTGCGATCAAGATTCGATTTGAGAAAGAAGCTGAGATCGAGGGAGCGGACGTCAAGAAGCTCGCCGAGGAGCAGACTCGTGAAATCGAAGAGCTTGAAGCTAACTACACACTCAGGAAGTCACAGCTCGATAGTCTTCAAAAAGGCGCACTTCTCAATGAAACTGATTTCCGTAATCTTCCAGAAGAGTACGAGGAGCTAATCACAGTTGGAATGGGTGGTCCTGCGCTCAAGGCGTTGCTCGATGAGGTTAACCTCGACGAATTGATCGTTCGTCTACAAGAAGAAGTTGAGGGTGCCAAGGGTCAGCGTGAGAAGAAGCTCCTCAAGCGTCTCAAGGTGCTAGAGGGTATGCAAGCGGCTGGTATCAAACCATCGAGCCTATGTCTAACGGTTCTGCCAGTGATTCCGCCGGATCTTCGTCCAATGGTGCAGCTGACTGGTGGCCGTTTCGCAACCAGCGACCTAAATGATCTCTATCGACGAGTTATCAACCGTAACAATCGTCTCAAGAAGTTGATCGACCTCAATGCGCCGGAAGTTATCCGTCGTAACGAGATGCGCATGCTTCAAGAGGCGGTAGATAGCCTCATCGATAACAGTGCGGCCCGTGGCAGTCGTGCCGTTAACGCAACTGGTGGTCGCCGCCGCCTCAAGAGTATCTCAGATATGCTCAAAGGAAAGCAGGGTCGTTTCCGTCAAAATCTCCTCGGTAAGCGTGTTGACTACTCGGGTCGTTCGGTTATCGTCGTTGGTCCAAAGCTGAAGATCAATCAATGTGGTCTGCCAAAGCAGATGGCGCTCGAGCTATTCAAGCCATTTGTTATTAGCTGGCTGATTCGTGGTGAGTACGCGCACAATATCCGTAGTGCAACTCGTCTGATTGAGGCGGGTGAGGCAGTTGTCTGGGACGCGCTTGATGCATGCATCGAAGGCAAGTATGTCCTCCTCAACCGTGCGCCGTCACTTCACCGCTTGAGTATTCAGGCCTTCCAGCCTGTTCTGGTAGAGGGTAAGGCAATCCAGCTTCATCCGCTGGTCGCGTCAGGCTTTAATGCTGACTACGACGGTGACCAGATGGCAGTTCACCTACCGCTGTCGACCGATGCACAGGCGGAGGCTCGTGAGCTCATGAGCGCGGTCAATAACCTGCTCAAACCTGCTGATGGTAGCCCAGTGTTAAACATCAACCAGGACATCGTTCTTGGTAACTACTACTTGACTTACGATAAACCAAGTGCGCAGACAGATACGGTGGCCGTATTTGCAAATAGCCGTGATGCTGAGCTGGCTTACGATATGGGCAAGCTTCATCTTCAGAGCCCAATTCGAGTTCGCGCAAAAGGCGAGATTCGCAACACAACGCTTGGACGAGTGTTCTTTAATGAGATCCTTCCAGAGGACTTCCCATACAACAACAACGTCCAAAATAAGAAAGAGCTCAAGAAGGTCCTGGCGCAAATATTTGATAAGTACGGGGCTGAAGAGACCGCAAAGACAGCGGACCGTATGAAGGGCTTGGCGTTTCGTTTCGCGACAACATCAGCTGTTTCGACCGGTATGCAGGACTACCTAAACTTTGACGAGATCGCAAACTTTGTGGCTGAAGGTGATGAAAAGACCGCAATTATTTCAGGTCAGTACGACCAGGGTCTTATCACCGAAGACGAGCGTTATAGTTTGACGGTTGCAAACTGGCGCGGTGTCGACAAAAAGGTTGAGGAGTTCCTAAAGAGCGAGTTGGCGCATATGGATACTAGTATCTCGACTATGGTTAACTCTGGTGCTCGTGGTAACATTACCAACGTGAAGTTGGCAAGTGCGATGATCGGTATCCAAGTGGATGCGACCAACCGTGAAATTGAGCTACCGGTTCGCTCAAACTTCAAGAGAGGTCTTTCGAGTCTTGAAGCCTTTGTCGCGACTCGTGGTGCGCGTAAAGGTCTGATCGATACCGCTCTCAAGACTGCTGACTCTGGCTACCTAACACGCCGTCTCGTCGACGTGAGCCAGGATGTCTTCACAGTTGAGGATGAAGCTGGTGACGACCAGGGCTTCAGTATTTACCGCTCAGAGTCAGAGATGACGATGATTGAGTTCGGTAATCGTCTATTTGGGCGCTATACTGCCGAAGAAGTTCCAGGCCACATTGGCGCTGATGAGCTGATTACTCGTGAGATTGCAGATGCGATTGACGCAGACAAGAAGATCACAGAGGTAAAGATTCAGTCAATCTTGTCAACAAACAATCTCAACGGTATTCCACGCAAGAGCTATGGTATCGACATGGCGACCGGTATGCTCGTTGACGACGCTCAGCCGGTAGGTGTCATTGCCGCACAGTCAGTCGGTGAGCCAGGTACTCAGTTGACGCTTAACACCTTCCATAGCTCTGGTGTAGGTGGTAGTGATATCACTCAGGGTCTTCCACGCGTTGAAGAGCTGTTTGAGGCGCGTAATCCAAAAGGTCAGGCCTACATGTCAGAAGTTACTGGTACGGTTGATGTCTGGGAGGATAATCGTAAATATATCGTTCAAGTCACTCCAGAGGCAGGTCATGTAGAGCGAATGCCACTTGAGGGTCGTACGGTCAGTGTAAAAGCTGGGTCAAGCGTAAAAGTTGGTGATGTACTGGCGAGCGCCGAGGGTGAGGCTCACCCACTCGTCGCACCATTTGACGGTGTTGTCGATGTAGCTGAGGACACTTTGGTGATTGCTGCAAACGCATCTGCTCCAGTTCGCTATGAAATCCCGGGCAATATGCAACTTGTTGTAAATGCTGGAGACCATGTAGAGGCTGGTGATCGTCTGACGATCGGATCGTTGAACCTACATGACTTGATGCGACTTAAGGGCACTGAGGCGACACAGCGTTATATTATCAACGAAGTGCTCCGTATCTACGCTGCGCAGGGTCAGGATGTCGCTGACAAGCATCTTGAGATCATTGTGCGTCAGATGTTTAGTCGGGTTCAGGTTGAAGACCCAGGTGACAGTACATTCGTCATGGGCGACATCGTTTCTAAGGCGAGTGTTGTTGATGCCAATAAGATGCTTGTCGCTGAAGGCAAAGCGCCAGCGCAGTACACCCAGTTGCTGCTCGGTATAACGAAGGTTTCTATCTGGAGTGATAGCTGGCTGTCGGCTGCATCATTCCAGGATACTACTCGTGTGCTTATCAACGCAGCGACAAGTGGACGCGCCGACAAGCTCAATGGACTCAAGGAGAACGTTATTATCGGACGAAAGATTCCGGTTGGTACTGGTGCTCATCCGCTCGATGAGGACGAGACTACTCCTGAGGATGAGTACGTCGAAGATCTCGCTGAAATCGAGGAAGAGATCTCGGCGGACGTCGATCTTAGCTCTTAGGACCAAAGGGCAGTGCTCCAAAATACCACCCAGAAATGGGTGGTATTTAGTATGTTATTTTAACTGTGCTTGTGTGAGTATTTCAGAATAATTAGCGCTTTTTTGGCGGAATGATTGTTTCGCTTGCTCCTGTTTTGACGCGACGACAGGTCTCGTTGGCATAGGCAGTCTTTAGGTTTGGTGTGTCATATTGTTCACACTCCACTGTGAGATTGGAGTCACGGTCGGTGAAGTATCGCCATAGCTTATCTGGAGATTGATAAAACAGCGCCAAACGATTACTCGAGGTCATAGTATTGTCGATGACTGTACTGACAGGTAATTCAGCGTGAGTGTAGCCGTCGGTTTGACTAGGTTTTGTCATGGGTTTTCCGACAAATCCATATTGTACGCTACTAGCGGTTAATGGCGTGTAAAGTGCGGCGAGTGGCTGTTGAGTTTCGGCGTATTCTGCGTAGGTGCCCATATCTAAACAGCGTAGTTCTGTCCAGTGCTCGGCATTTACGTCTTTTTGTTTGATCACCTGAACTTGGCAGATGACGTCGTCGCGAGTAAGGTCTGCAAGATAGTTTGTGTTATTTGCGCCGTCCTCACGCACCTTTTTGGCAAATTTATCGTAGTCCATAGCTTTGAGGATTGACTCTAGTTGCATGTCTGACTTATCGGCACTGACTGGGCCGGCGATGCCAACCAGCGGCGGGACGTCGGGAATGACGGTGTAAAAGGCTTTGCCTGGCGCCATAACTGGTCGAGAAATCGGACTCTTTGGTTTCTCTTGACCCTTGAAGTAGACGGCGACATTTTTGACGGTTTGTTTGGCTGTCAGGGCGTCTTTTTGTGGGGTAGACTTGTTTGACTGGTCTGACCCGTTGGTTTTTTTATTTTGCTGAGTTGGAGATAGGGCATAGATCAGCATGATGGCAACGGCGATAAGTGACACGGCAACAATTGAGCTAAGTACTATCATCATTCGCTTAGGGTGATATGCGTGCTTGGGCTTGTCCTGAATCGGGTGTAGATAATCATGAACTACTGGCGTAGGGGCCAGAGGTTTTGGCTCTGGTGGTTGTCCTGCGTTTTGAATGTCGTTGTCGCTATATGTTGGTTGATCGTGGTTAGGGTGCATTATGGATTGACCTTGATTTGGTTGCCGTTAGTATCGGTGCATGGTTGACCAGCAAAAGCCTTGCGCGCGTCGCCTTCTGGGTAGCTTGCGCAAGTTGGGATACTCTGTGTGCCGATGAGCCAGTGCCATTTCTTATCAGAGCCTTGGTAAAATAGCCCCTTGAAGCCACCAGTTTTGCTATTGACGCTTCCCATCGAGACTTCGGCTCGTTTGTATCCAGCAACACTGCTATTCTCGATGATGGCGCTACCCATAGATAGACCGTCGTGAATTGGGTTTTGAGCAGAGGTTAGATAGACTTCGTGAAGGGGTTTTAGTTGCTTGGCGGTGGTTACGTAGCTAGACGCATCGGCACAGCCAATGTGCGATCGGTAGCCAGTAGAGTGGTGAGATAGACGAACGATACACTGAATGTTTTCATTTGAGTAAACAGTCTCCTGAACGATGTTGTTTTGCGTGTCAGTTGTAGTTTTGTCGGCTTTTAGACCTTTTGATTCTAGATGTTGCTTTGCAAAAGCAATATCAGCTTCGACTAATGATTGAGTGCTGGATGAGGTAGAGACACCAAACATCTCTGCGGGAACTGTTGAAAAAGTATACCCAGATGGTTTATATATCGGTACGCTGTAGGCGACAAGCTTATCTTTTGTTAGGGTCGATATACCAGCGCGTTCGCCTATTTCTACTTGCTCAGCTTTTACATTTGACTTGATTTTATCAATTAAAGTCTTAGCGGTAATTGGGGCCGGTTTTGAAGTCTGGGGGGCTACGACTGGGGCTTCAGTTGCTGGACGTTCAAAGTATGCCTTGTATACGACAATACCGACAAAAGCTCCAAGTGCTGCCATGAATATTGCTAATATCAGAACAAAGACAGGCCTAGATTGTGAGCGAGCTTTTTTTGTGAAGGCCGGGGTGCTTTTTGAGGTGGTTTCAGCTGACGCGTGTTCATCGACAGGTGGTACCGTGACCTCGGTATTCTCTACGTCTTGTATTTCTTTGCTAAAACGATCGTTGTTTGGCTCCTGCATAGTGTCCCCACTTCATATCACTTATGTATATGTATATTGTACCGACCCCGCCTCGGTTCGACAAGAGGTGTGGGCTAGACAAAGTATAACTAATTTGCTATACTAATAAGCGAGTTTCTCTTTTTTAGTAGATTGACGTGAGTGTGAAGCAGATTCTACTATTAAAGACGTGATATTGCGTTTGCTGCGCGGATATCACAGCCAGGCCTTTAGCAAGCCTAACAATTTTAAGTACTAATCACAATTATGGGACTAAGGGTGTAGCAATATTTGACGCAACTATGTCCGCAACGTGAAAGGAATATATGCCAACAATTAATCAATTGGTGCGTAAGCCACGCCAGACTGCGAACAAGAAGTCAAAGTCTCCAGCGCTTGGGCGTATTCATAACGCATTAAAAGTTCGCTATTATGACCAAGATGCACCACTTAAGCGTGGTGTTTGTGTCAAAGTCACCACTAAAACTCCAAAGAAACCAAACTCAGCGCTTCGCAAGGTCGCACGTGTTCGCCTGACTAATGGTCACGAGGTTTGGGCTTACATCGGCGGCGAGGGACATAATCTACAGGAGCACGCTGTCGTGCTTGTTCGCGGTGGTCGCGTGCCAGACTTGCCTGGTGTTCGCTATCACATTGTTCGTGGCGCTCTCGACCTACAGGGTGTGGCTAAGCGTAAGCAGGGCCGTTCTAAGTACGGCGCTAAGAAGGAGGAGAAGTAGTCATGCCTCGCAAAGTTACTAAAAAGCTTCAGCGTCAGATTAAGCCAGATCGCAAGTACCAGAGCATTTTGGTACAGCGCCTTATCAATAAGTCTATGCTAGATGGTAAAAAGCTTGTTGCGGAGCGCGCTGTTTATAACGCACTTGAGCAGGCTGCAAAGACTCTCAAAAGCGAAGACCCTCTTGAGGTATTTGAAAAATGTATCAAGAACATTAGCCCGAACTTCGAGGTCAAGTCTCGTCGAGTCGGCGGTGCGAACTATCAGATTCCATTCCCGATCCAGGGGCATCGCCAGCAACACTTTGCGTTTATGTGGCTGGTTCAGGCGGCTCGTTCAAAGAGCGGTATGCCGTACGAAAAGCGTCTTGCTACAGAGATTATCGATGCCTTTAATGAGACAGGAATCGCTTTCAAGAAGAAAGAAGATACTCACAGAATGGCAGAGGCAAACCGCGCTTTTGCACACTTTGCCCGCAGTTAGTTCGGTTGAGGTGACAATTTATCCGCCCCGTGGATTTTCTAGGGGCGGATTTTTTGTTGATAATTTATCTAAAATATGAAATAGTATAAGCATATGAGGGAGACAGCACCGAAGTTTCATCAAAAAGATCTCAGAAATGAGCGTCTTTTTGCACGGATTGCTGAACAGTCTGACAGGCTTTTACTAAATGGTGGTCGTGTTGAGGTGGTCGAGCCGATCGAGACTCCGTATGATGAGTTTGGTATCGTTGATAAAAAAGAGTTATTTCGACGAATCCTGGGATCGGTGTCAACTGATTTTTACTGGGGTGGATCATATGTAGGGCCGCATCACATTATGTGGCCACGGGCCGATTACGCGGGCGAAGGACTTGGCGCACGACGTAAAATACCGATGAAATTTCGTAGCTCGCAGAGCTTGAGAGTCATCATACCGAGAGATTTACATGATTATCTCCACAAGATAACTGAGCCACCAAAGCAGCCTGGCATAGATACTATGGAGCAGTATTATCAGGAGCAGCAGACAGTGCTTCATCTATATGATATCGTTAGATACCATGGTCTATCTGATTTGTCGATATCCGAGCAAAACAAGGAGCAGTATAGGCTCCATAGACTCCATGATGAGCTAGGGCGTATCAAAGACGGTCAAGTCGGTCTTTTGCCAGACAGGGAGCTTCTGGCCAGTATGGAGCTAAACGAAGTACGAAAGACGCTGAGGAGGCTAGCTCGGGTGCAGGGCCTATCGAATGACCCGGCCTGCCAAGAAGCATTTTTCCGCGAAGGCTAGCTAGATTCCATGACCCTTAAGCTTGTCGTGATAGCAAGATAATGCTAAATATTATTCTATGAGTGAATTGCCTTCTCGAAGTAAGTCTGAGGAAGATGCTATATTTTTTGATCTGACAGATAAGCTAGTATGTCAGATTGTTGATCCCTACCTTATTGACTTGCATGCGGAGGCTTTGGATCGAGAAGAGGCGGTTTTGAGGACGGCAGAAGGTGATTTTAGGGAGATCAAAAATGCTCATGTTAGAGAGCTGGATAAAAAATGGCGCTATATGGGTATGCCTATCACGTTGACGGGGATGGGCTGGCCAGTTCGGGGTAATAGGTATGAGGCTCAGCCTCGTAAGTACATAGAGAAAACTGGTATTTCAAGAGGCTTTTTGTTTTTTACAAACGAATCCGAGGAGGCGATCGACCACTTTCCGCATATCTCACACCTCATAGAGGTAGATTCTGATATAGATGGCGGGACAAAGACTCATATTGTAGCGCCGTTGAATGGCATAGTTCAACTAGATTTACCATTTCCTTCACCAGAGTTACGTGAAGAGCGTTTTGCGTATTATTTTCCTGATTCGGCCACGACGATTGATGAACTAAACTTTACGGCACGTCGTGATGATCAAGTGTTGCGAGACTTTGCTGAATATTACATTTACGCCGATCTCAGCAATGATGAGCAGCTAGAGAGTCTAAGGGACGGAGCGCAGTATTTGCGTTCGCGGGCTGAAATCGATCCATTAGCGACGTATCATATTTCGATTTCGGGAGATATAATCGTGATCAATGACGATGGTAGCGGTTTACCTGTTAGGTTGGCTTATCCATATTCACAGACGATGAAAATTAGTGATGTCGCGCTAAGACCTGCTGATGTTACCGTATCGGAGCTAAAAGGGAAGCATAAATGTGTTCCATTTGTCCAGGCAACATCGCTTGAGCCAGATGGTGTAGAACGCGAGCTATTATTTCCATGCTCGTCGATTCTGTGGATCAGTTCTTCGCGATACGACAAGCAGTTGCCGCCGCAGTTCTAGCGCTTACGCTTGCATTCATTGCTTGGCTTCTGTTTAATTAATCCATGATACGAGAGCCGCTACCGAGCCCTAGTGATGATGAAGCGTTCAATGCAATCATCAAAAATGCGTGGGAGACTGGACCTAGTCTTCGTGAAACAATTGACCCTGGTATTCTACGCCTGTTAAACGACGCAAAGAATGCTGAAACGGCGCTAAATAGTGATCTGGATGATCCTTCTGAGGATGCCATACAAGATACGCTAATTAGCCTAAATAGCGATTGGGAGTCGCTCGGTCTAAATGGTGTGCCGATCAAAGTAACTGGTCGCCTCAGGCCTACGGCATACGCTCTCGAGGAGGATGTTGTCGATCACGCTAGGGAGGGTGCACTTCCAGGCATTAGCGAGCTCAAAGATGACACTATGGGAGAGTATTTTGACGGTGCTAATTTTGAAGCGACTATTGATGGGTTCGATGTTGAAAAAGTCCCGATGGGCGAGCATGGCTCAATCTATCGGCTCGTAATGCTGTATCGTCTCAGTGATGAATACGATGACAATCAAATTTGGTTTACATCTTACCCCGATGATGTTGAATATATTGAGCCCCACGAACCAACTCGTGAAGGTGTGGATGAATATGTGAGAGCTAATTTGTCTGAGATCTTTGCCCAGATTCAGACGCTCCCTGATAATTGTCGAAACCCAGAAGCTGTTCGTCGAGCACTCGATGATTTCTGTGTGACGATTGATTTTTCGAAGTTAGATGGAATGATTGAGAAAGACAAGGTGATCGACCTAGTTGAAACCTGTATTACTGATCATATCGCATTTGATAACGCAACTTATGACGCTAACGTTCAGGGTACGATCTATGGTCGGACCATGAAGTATGAGCAGGTGCCAAAGGAATACAAAGGTACACTGCGTGAACTCTTGATCAGCAATGTCCGTCTCGCTGCTACACCAGAAAGCGACGACGGTCAGTCGTCTATATCATATCGTCCCGTACTGGAAACTTGGTATCTGGTGCCTGAGTCTCAGGGTGGTCGCACTCCAATTTATATACCGCTCGATAGTCTGACTGGCTTGACTTCAAACCGTCCCGAGGCTGGAGATTATCCGTTTAGTGAGGATACGATCATTCAGCCAAATGAGCAGTTTGACGAAAATTTTGAGGTAAAACCACTTGCTGGGCAGGGCTTGGGAGCCGCAGTGATCGATGCGTTGTTTCGTTTAGAGAGCGCCACGGAAGATGGCAAGCCTGACGTTAGCAACGAAAAGGCGCTACCAGAGAGCGAGATTGAACGCCAGCGTTTATTTCTCAAGGAGCTGCGTAGTTTTCATGAGTCAATTGGCGAGATAGTCTCAAGCAATCACGAGCGTTCGTACCCAACCAGGGCGGCCGCTGAGGCCGATTACGCCGTGGTCAATAAGCAGATTTCAGAGTTTTTCGAACGCTGGAACGCCAAAGTAAATCCAGTGATAGAGGTGGCTGGTGAGGGCTTGCGTCTTTCCGGGGCGACTATCACGCAAGCAATTGATCATGAAAACGAGACGCTCGATACGCGCGTAGAAGGATTTGATATTCTCGCTCCTGATAGCCTAAACTGCGCCAAAGGCATATTGTCTGAGGCTTACGTCCAGGTGGGGTCTTGTGAAGTAGACGGGGCTACATATAACGTTATACGAGCTTACTTGGAGTTCGTTGACGTAGAACACGACGGTCGTACCAGGGTTGTAAATGATCCAGATGTTGGTGTTCCTATAATTTCAGTTGACACCTCACGTCGGTTTTTTGTTGATCTTGGCTTGTCTGTTGGATATTCGATCCCAAGTGTTGAGTACGACGACCGACGCAATGAGGCGCTTGCTAATGTCGCAAGACTGGATATTGAACAGTCGTTGAGGGTTACGCTCAGGAAGAATCTCCTTCATCTGGCACATGCGATTGACAATGGGTCTGATACAGACCTCACAGAGTATGGGCGCGTTGGGGAGCTATCTGATATAGGTCGGAAACTACAGAAGAATGAGCAGGCAATAACCACGGTTGCCGATACGCTTGAGGCAATTCTCCACAGAGGTCGCCCGCTCCAGGTCATTGGTCCATATATTGATGAGACTGGTGACCAGATTAGCGATCAAGGACTTTTTGCTATACTCGACGGTGTTATTACTGAGCACCCATTTATGGATGAGAAGCAGATCGCATTTGTAATGCTAATCCCGGCCCAAGAACCAGGAGAAGTAGATAGTCGATATGTTGTACCATTAAGTACGCTTGAGGAGATGGCGTTTATATCATGAGTGAATTTATACACAACAAAAAACCAAACGAAGACGATAAGTTTTTCAGAATAGTAAATGACCTTCGGGGGCAAATGAATGTTAGGGTGGAGGCAGAACACGTAGTCGTGCCGCTGGCTAACGACATGAGACTGTTGCGCGCTGCCTATGATGATCACGTCAAGGAGGCGATTGCAGCCGAGCCTGACGCGCCACTTCGAATTGAGGACTATAATTTCATCGAGATGATGCTTAATCGCAAGGATGTGCTGCAATTGCCTGAGCTCCAGGCTGGTGACAAGGTTGTTGTTGGGGAGGGCGCTTTTACGGCGTATCAAACCGACTCTGGTGTCGCCTGTGAGAATGTCGTTGAAGGAGAGCGAATAGTCGGTAATTTTAGTCATATTGCTGTGGCTCCGGTTCCTACGCTTGATGCTATGATTGATGGTTCTGGAACAAACGAGAATGGCTATGATGTGGCGCTTGTTTTGAGTCAGCCTCAGCTTGAGATCGCTGGATATGATGATCCACACAGGATTCAGTCAGATTACATTGTGGTCTCAATTTCTGATCCAAGTGTTGAGATCAGCAAGCGACTCTAGTTTTATAGATAATAACTGTCAGTTAACACTAGTAAATTGTTGCTAAATATGCTATATTTAGATCCAAGTGCTGTTTTCTAATGTCTAGAAAACCTGGCAAATAATAAATTAGTAGAAACGAAAGAGAGTAGGAGCCATATGGCAGCAACAAATGTCCCCCTAAAGGACTTCCGCAACGTCGGTATCATCGCGCATATCGATGCCGGTAAAACAACTACAACTGAAGGTATTCTTTACCGTACTGGTATCAACCACAAGATCGGCGAGGTGAAAGGTGACGGAGACGGCGCAACTACCGACTGGATGGCGCAGGAGAAGGAGCGCGGTATTACTATTACGTCAGCAGCTGTTACCTGTTTCTGGAAGGGTCACAAGATCAACATTATCGATACTCCAGGCCACATTGACTTTACCGCTGAGGTGGAGCGTAGCCTGCGTGTTCTCGACGGTGCGGTGACAGTGTTTGATGGCAAGATGGGTGTTGAGGCGCAGTCTGAGACCGTTTGGCGCCAGGCAAACAAGTACGGTGTGCCACGTATCTGCTTCGTTAACAAGATCAATCAAACAGGTGGTGATTTCTACAAGAGCCTCGAAAGCATTCGCACCCGCCTCTCTAAGCAGGCATTTCCGATTCACCTGCCAATCGGATTCGAAAAAGATATCTGCGGTGTTGTTGACCTCATTGATATGAAGGCATATACCTACGACGACTTTACTGATCATGAGCTAAAAGTCGGTGAGATCCCGGCTGATATGCTCGAAAAAGCCAAGAACGCTCGTTCGCTACTCGTTGAAAACGCAGTCGAAGCTGACGAAGATTTGATGATGAAGTTCTTTGATGAGGGCGAGGAGTCGATCACTGTTGATGAGCTAAAAAGTGCTCTTCGTAAGCGCGTTTTGGCTGGTGACTTCTATCTCGTTACTGGTGGTGACGGTCGTGGTGTGATTGTTGAGAAAGTTCTTGACTTGATCACCGATTATCTACCAAGCCCACTTGATATCGACGAGATCTGGGGTAAAAATCCAAAGACTGGCGATGAAGTTTCGCGTAAGCCAGATGAAAAAGAGCCGATGGCTGCTCTCGCTTTCAAGATCGCGGCTGACCCATTTGTTGGTAAATTGATCTTCATCCGAGTATATTCTGGTGTCTTGACGGCTGGTAGCTACGTGTTAAATACGACAACTGGTGAAAAGGAGCGTATCGGACGGATTGTTCGTATGCATGCAGATAAACGGGAGGACATCGACAAGGTTGGTGCTGGTGACATCGCTGCAGTCGTAGGTTTGAAAAATACCTTTACTGGTAATACGCTTGCCGAGTTGGCTCATCCGATTGCACTTGAATCAATTGAGTTCCCAGATCCACCTGTCAGTATCGCAGTTGAGCCAAAGACAAAAGCTGACCAGGAAAAAATGGGTATCGCTCTTCAGCGCCTCGCCGAAGAAGACCCTACATTCCGAATTCATACCGACGAAGAGACGGGTCAGACTATCATGTCTGGAATGGGTGAGCTTCATCTTGAGATTTTGATTGACCGTATGAAGCGTGAGTTTAACGTTGAAGCAAATGTCGGTGAGCCACAGGTTGCCTTCCGTGAAACGATCAAGAGTATGGCTGAGGCCCAGGGTAAGCACGCTAAGCAGTCTGGTGGTCGTGGTCAGTACGGTGACGTTTGGGTTCGATTCGAGCCGAATGAAACTGGCAAAGGCTTTGAGTTTATCGATGAGATCAAAGGTGGCGTGGTTCCTCAGGAGTACCGCCCAGCCGTTCAAAAAGGCATCAAGGAAGTGCTCGATGGCGGTGTTATCGCCGGCTATCCGGTCGTTGATGTCAAGGCGACGCTTTATGACGGAAGCTACCATGATGTTGACTCCTCGGAATTAGCCTTTTCGCTCGCTGGTGGTTTGGCTACTCGCGAGGGTATCAAAAAAGCTACCCCAGTCTTGCTTGAGCCAGTTATGCATGTCGAAGTAACGACGCCAGAAGAGTTTATGGGTGATATCATTGGTGACCTGAATTCGCGACGTGGTCGTATCGAGGCTATGGAAGACCTGATGGGCGGCGCTAAGCTCGTTAAAGCCATTGTTCCGCTCGCAAATATGTTTGGTTACACAAGCGACATTCGCAGTATGAGTCAGGGTCGTGCGGCAAGCACGATGGAACTAGCTCACTACGAGGAGGTTCCACCAAACGTTGCACAGGAGATTATCGAGAAACGATCGAAATAGCTAAACTAGTTGGATCAAAAAGCCACCTACTACGGTGGCTTTTTGTTTGTTCAGTCTAGAGCAGTGCTACACGCCTGTGATATTGCTTAGGGCGTATGCTTGCATTTAATAACCATCAAGCTTACAGTTAAAATATGCGAAAAAATACTTTGTGGGCGCGCCAAGATGGCTTTACTATCGTTGAAATATTTATCACTATGGCAGTTATTGTCATTTTGGCGTCAGTTGCAATAGTCGGGTACAATGGCCTTCGTGATCGTACTGCTGATGCAGATCGAGCGACTACCGCTGGGCAGCTGAAAAAACTCATCCAGGATGCAGTAGTCAATAACGGCGGAACAACTACTAAGTTTCTCGACACAATAAAGTCTAAATACGTCGAAAGTTACGCTACAGTCTCTGCCTATAGAAAATTATTTAACCTAGAGGGGCTGAGCAATAAGGTGCTTGTTTGCTCACGTAACCAGGCTAGGAACAGCGCAATGGGAATCGATGCCTCTTGGATAAATCACCTCGTAGATGATCTAGACGCGTGTAAGCATTACGAAGATAGCACAAATAAAAAAGTCGTTCTGAGCTACATGGGGCCGCTAAGCGACGGATCTACGGAAGATATGAGTTACCGAAAGATAGAGATTGGTTATTATAGTAGCGTAAAGAAAGCATACGTGAAATTTGCGTCATTTACTGACGCTAAAATTTACGAACAAAGTGAGCTCTAGTGCACGGCTAACTAAGCTAAATACGGATCTGGACCTGTAAGATTAATCTCACTGAACCGCTTGAGTGAAGCGGGAAAGACCGTTAGGTCTACTAACTCTTCCTCGCTAAACCAACGCACTTCTGCAACCGCACCGTTAGGGTCACTATCGGAGTGTTGGCGGTGTGCCTCGTGGTTGTTTGAGTTGAGCGTACCAAGCCAAAATGACTCTAGATAAACCATGTCCTTCTCGCGAAACTCACTCAACCATAGCATACGGTCAATCGTCACGTCGTAATTGGTCTCCTCTTTGACTTCACGTTTTGCACATTCTGGCAGTGATTCACCCTCAAACTCCCAGCCTCCACCTGGCGGATACCAAAAGTTAGCATTGCGGTTACGAACAAGCATAATTTGTTCATCATGTATGATGACAACACGAGCGATAGGACGGAGTTGTTTCATACAGTTATAGTACCAAGCTGTACATGCCTAGGCAATAGTATTGATTTTGTAGCTACTTTATGATATAATTAAAGTGTTAGGAGTTTGCATGACAGTAAGCATAGCATCACTAGCATCAAGATGTTTTACCTATCTGCCGGGAAGGATGATTAACAGATGAGGATAGGTGTATTCTCTGACGCCATATCTATTCCTCCAAAAGAAGGAATAAGCTTCCATGTCCATGAGTTGCTTCGTTCAATTTCTGATGACTCTTCTCATGAAGTAGTGCTGTTTATGTGTGATCGTGGCATGCTTGATCACAAAATACTAGAGTCAGAGCCGTACACAATCGTTCTCATCCCTGAGCACGATTTTTTTGAAATCTCGTATATCGAAATAATGATGAAGCGCTACAATATCCAGCTAGCGCAAACACACAAGACGTATATAGCCGCTACAGTACTAGGCGAGGCTTGTCGTCGTGCCGAAGTCCCAATGGTTTACGAGATGCATGATCTTGAAAAGGATGTTGTGCCACTATACTTCACCGGAAACGAGGCCGTGTCTGAGACGAAAAAGCACGACGAGTTTCAACGACAGGCGTGTGCTTATGCCAGTCTAGTTAGGGTGATGTCACGATACGATTATGATTATATAGCTACCAACTGGCATGAATTTGATAACAAGCTGTTTATCTGGCTGCCTGTAGCCACCGAGGCAACTGATGCTGATTTTTGTCAGGACCCAGATCGCCAAATGTTGAGTTACATAGGCAACATGAGCTATTTACCAAACGCAGAAGGCGCACAGGCTATTGTCGATAAGCTTGCGTCTCGAATGAAGAATAATCAATTTTGCTTTGTCGGTCGTGGATCGGAGCGCTACGGCAGCCAGGGCATCGATGCACGTGGTATGGTGGACGACCTGACTCCAATTTTGAGAAGTACTGCAATTGGCCTAGCACCAATTTTTAGCGGTTCTGGGATGAAGATAAAAAATCTAACATACTTAAAGCATGGGATCCCAGTATTGACGACATCTCTTGGGGCGCAGGGATATCCAGTATCACCTGCAATGATAATTGAGGACAATCTTGAGAGATGGCCGACGATTATTGATTCTCTGCTGACGGATCGAAAGCTACTGGCTAGCCTTTCATTAGAGGCGAAGCATCTTTTTCTCGATAACTTTGAGTCGAATCATGTCAATCGTCAGCTCCATATACTGTATGATAGATGTTTGACTGATTATGGTGTGAGGAAGCGCCAACTGAAAAAGCTCGTGGCCCAGCGAGACATCAATCCTGTTGAGATGTACTGGATTCGTGAGTATCGTGAAACACTGTCAGACCTTATAGATGATACGGTGGTGATCCCATCGTCGTGTCAGCACCTGGTCATCCTGGAAGGTCTGCCTGGAAGCGGTAAATCCTCTTTGTTGAGGGCTTTAGAGGGCCGACTCAAGGTGGCGACGGTACCAGAGATGGTCGCGACGGTTGACATGGAGCTCCCTACGCCATTTTTGGATCACGATCTCAAAAAATACGCAATGGCGCGTCGTCCTGGTATTACTGTCATGGATCGAGGAGTAGATTCGACGCTTGCTGTTGAGCTTGCTGATCCAGAATCTAGGACGTGTAGCTTGACGATTGAAGCGGTTCGTAGGGCATATGCTAATGGGCATTTAACAAAGCCTGATGTTGTTATCTATCTACGAGTGCCGGTTGACGTTAGTCTGGCACGACAAAATGCATGGAATGCCCCGCTATGGCAAAACCGCGTCTTACTTGAATCGGTGGAAAAATATTATCAGACCCGTCTTGTAGGTCAATCGAATGTTATCGAGATTGACGCCACCCAAGATCGTGGGGCGGTTATAGATCAGGCGATAGAACAACTAGAAGAGCGAGGCTTGATATGATGCGACACAATAAACAAGCTGAAGTTTGTGTAGTCCAGGATGACAATGCGACGATCCCGCCTGAGCGACGTATCTGGAGACTAGCCAGTGAGCCGCCAGTGAACAGTGATAGTTATCTATACGTTAGCCCCCGGTGCGCCGATAACCTTGGAACGGGTTTGATCTCTAAGAAGACGAGTTTTGAGACGCTCAGTGCTGAAGATTGGGCGCTTTGTATAATTAAGCCTGATGCGCTTGAGCTAGGCCTGGAGGAGAGGATTCAGGCCTGTATTAGAAATAAGATAGCCCGTTCGGCGCTAGTGCTAGTTGAGAATAAAGTGAACCTAACTGAGGCGCAACTCGATCAAATTTGGCCAGCTCCACTGGATGAGCGTGGCGAGAGGCTACCTCCGTCACCGTGGTGGGAAGCAACCCTCGAGTACATGCAAAGCGCTCCAGTTAACGTGCGGTTAGTTCATGGTCTAGGGGCGAGCGCAACCCTGCTCGGATTGAAGACTGAGCTTCGACGAGAGTTCTACGGTGATGGCTACCAGTCGGACGAAACGCTGCCAATGCTTGATCGTGTTCGTTCGGTAATTCATACGTCTGACTGTGATAAAGAACTGATCGGCAATATATTGGCGTTTTGGGATCATTCGATAATTCGAGAGGCGGTTAATTCTGAGATGGAGGATAACAGGTGAAAGTTTTGATTTTTGGCGGTGCTGGCTATGTTGGGTATGAGCTGGTGAAATGTTTTTTGGATAACGGCGACACTGTTGCGATATACGATGCATTTTGCAACAGAGACGCGTCGGCGCATGACAAGATTTCGGCTCTTGGGTCGGTTACGGTTTTTGAGGGAACGATAGCTGACAAAAAAGCGGTCCGTCGGGCGATAGAAGAGTTTTGTCCCGATGTGGTTTATAATCTTGCCGCGCTACACTATATTCCGTACTGTATCCAGCATCCTGACGAAGTTTATGAGACGAACTATCAAGGACTTCAGAATATCATTCAGGTACTTCGAGATTATCCTCAGACCAAATTTATATTTGCCTCATCGGCATCTGTTTACGGCTCTCCGGATCAGCAATGTACGTTAGATACTCCAGTTGACCCTAACGACATTTATGGTGCTAGCAAGCTCGCAGGCGAAGGGCTTATTAAGCACCAATTATCAAATTTCGTCATCATGCGTCTGTTTAATGTGTATGGTAGCCTAGATCCTCATCCACACCTAATTCCAAAAGTAGCCCGAGCGGCGGTTCGTGGCGAGGATCTAGAACTCGGTGCTATGGAGGCTAAGCGAGACTTCGTCCACGTGACTGATGTAGCCCGAGCGTTCTTTGTGGCTAGAAATGGCTGCCCGGGCGATACATACATTGTTGCGACAGGAGAGACTCATAGTGTCAAGGAGGTTGTCGATAAGGTTTATCAACTCTCCGGGTCATTAGGCAAGGTAACCTATGGAACGGTAGGAAATATGCGCGCAAAAGATGCATCCTGTCTAAGTGGCGACTATTCAGCTCTCAGGGCGCTTGGATGGGTTCCGATGGTACAGTTCGACGAAGGGCTGCGCTCAGCGATCGATGCAGCTCTAGTTGAAAAGAAGTCGTTAAAGAACTAAGCCGGTCTTTAGTGAGCGCGGTATACCAGATCTAGCGAAGGATTGGTGGGCCAAAGTACTACTTCTGAAAGCGCGCCGTGGTGCGGATATGGTCATCGCCGGGTTTAGGTGTAGGTCGGGATGACCTCGTCGAAATAGCGAATTAGTCTTTTCTCGTCTCGATGGAACTACTCCCAAAAGTCTTTACACCTTGGCGCTTTTCCTCTATAATCAAGTCCATACGCGCGGCGCGTGTTGGTTCCAAATGCAGGTAACCTGTACTTTGAGACCCATGAAGCTCGCGTCGTGAATAATATAAGTAAAAGGAGAAATACCTACTATGGCAGACTTTGATCGCTCAAAGCCTCACATCAATGTTGGTACCATGGGCCACGTCGACCACGGTAAAACAACGCTTACAGCGGCTATTTCGCACGTTCTAAGCAAAAAGCTACCAAGCGACGTCAACGTACCTCGTGACTACGACACGATTGACAACGCACCAGAAGAAAAGGCACGCGGTATCACTATCGCCAGCTCGCACATTGAGTACGAGTCAGCAAACCGCCACTACGCACACGTTGACATGCCAGGTCACGCCGACTACGTCAAGAACATGATCACTGGTGCGGCTCAGATCGACGGTGCTGTGCTTGTTGTTGCAGCAAACGACGGCCCACTTCCACAGACTCGCGAGCACGTTCTGCTTGCTAAGCAAGTTGGTGTGCCAAAAATCGTTGTCTTCCTCAACAAAATGGATCTTGCCGACCCAGAACTTGTTGAGCTTGTTGAGATGGACGTTCGTGAGCTTCTCACAAAGAATGGTTACGACGGTGATAACGCGCCAATCATCAAGGGTTCTGCTACCAAGGCTCTCGAGGGTGACGCTGCAGCAGAGGACGCAATCATGGATCTCGTCAAGGCTATGGACGAATACTTTGAGCTTCCAGAGCGTGATCTTGACAAGCCATTCTTGATGCCTATCGAGGATGTCTTCTCGATCAAGGGTCGCGGTACTGTTGCGACTGGTCGTATTGAGCAGGGTATCGTTAAGCTAAACGACCCAGTTGAGATCGTTGGCCTCAAAGAGACCCAAAGTTCTGTCGTGACTGGTATCGAGGCGTTCAAGAAGAACCTCGACCAAGGTCAGGCGGGTGACAACGCTGGTCTGCTTCTCCGCGGTATTGAGCGCGAGCAAATTGAGCGCGGTCAGGTCGTTGTCAAGCCAGGTAGCTTGACTCCACATACTGAATTTGATGCTGAGGTTTATATCCTAAAGAAGGAAGAGGGCGGTCGCCATACTCCATTCTCAAAGGGCTACAAGCCACAGTTCTACTTCCGTACAACTGACGTTACCGGTGAGGTTGAGCTTCCAGCTGACAAAGAGATGGTTATGCCTGGTGACCAGGTAACCTTCAAAGTTAAGTTGCTTGCTCCAATCGCTATGGACAAGGGCCAAGACTTCGCTATCCGCGAAGGTGGTCGCACCGTTGGTGCTGGTGTCGTAACCAACATCATCAAGTAATTACGCTCGTAGTTACACTGAAATGCCTCCGATCAGTCGGGGGCATTTTTGGTTTTTGGTTATCTACACCCTATATTTTTTAACTAAAATATACATAAGCTTGAAACTTAAAAGCAAATGCTTATAATAAGTGATGAAAAACTAGGTGGTAAACATATAAAGGAGTAGTGAATATGGGTAGGCCGCTACATATTACGTCGGAAATCGGCAAACTAAAAACAGTGCTATTACACAGACCAGGCGAGGAGCTTGAGAATCTTGTACCGGATTATCTGACAGACTTACTGTTTGACGATATTCCTCATCTAGAAGTAGCGCAAAAAGAGCATGATGCTTTTGCGCAAGTGCTACGCGATCGCGGTGTCGAAGTGTTGTATCTTGACGAGCTTGTGACGGAGGCTTTGGCAGACCCATCGGTACGTCATGAGTTCATTGTCGAGATGGTTGCGGCTTCAAAGCAAGAGGGGCGACGTGTTAGCGATGCGCTGGTTGCCTATCTCGAGCAAATGGATACTCGTGCTATGGTTCGAAAGATTATGGCAGGTGTTCGAAAAGATGAGCTTCCGCTTCCAGAGGAGCATCAGCAGCAGCTTCATAGTATGGTTGAGAAGAGTGCCTACCCATTCTATCTCGATCCGATGCCAAACTTGTACTTTACGCGCGACCCAGCCGCTACGATCGGAAACGGGCTGACAATTAACCGTATGCACTGGCCGGCACGACGTCGTGAATCACTGTTTATGCAGTACATCATCAATCATCATCCTCGATTCGCTGGCCAAGACATACCTGTCTGGAGCGGTCGAAACCAACGTTTTTCGATTGAGGGCGGTGATGAGTTGGTGCTTAGTCACGATACGATGGCTATCGGAATTAGCGAACGCACAACTGCTGAGGCAATTGAGACGATGGCAACCAAGCTATTCGCTGGCTCAGATTTCAAACGTGTAATTGCCCTTGAGATTCCAAAATCTCATGCTTTTATGCATCTCGACACGGTCTTTACGATGATTGATTACGATAAGTTTACAATTCATCCAGAGATTCGTGATGCAAACGGCCATCTCAATATCTATATTCTCGATAAGGTAGAGGGTAGCCGATATCCTAAGATAACTAAGGAGCGTGATCTTGAGAAGGTCTTGCGCGAAGCACTGCACAAAGAGAGTATCACTCTCATTGAATGCGGAAACGGTGATCCGATTGCGGCCGCTCGTGAGCAGTGGAACGACGGCAGCAATACGCTCGCTATTGCTCCAGGTGTCGTTGTGACTTATGACCGCAACTATGTCACCAATCAAGCATTGCGCGAGGCTGGATTAGAGGTGATCGAGGTTGCCGGGTCAGAGCTAGGCCGCGGTCGAGGTGGCCCACGCTGTATGAGTATGCCACTTGTCCGTGAAGACCTCGAGGGTGCACCAGAGTCTCATCACCACACTACGCAGAGTATCACGGTAGAGGATGCTTCGTTTAGCGTCCCTGTCAATATAGCTAGTGATGTGGAAGAATCTGCTATTGACTCAAGCTTAAAGGGACGATCGTTGCTCACGCTGAAGGACTTTACGCCAGCCGAGATCCGACAGATGCTCGACACAGCTCACGAACTGAAGCGTCAGAAAAAGGCGGGTATTCCGCACCGTATTCACGAAGGTAAGCAAATCTGTCTGTTGTTTGAAAAAACCTCAACCCGCACTCGTTGTGCCTTTACGGTGGCGGCGAACGATCTCGGTGTCGCTCCAGAGTTTCTCGGTAAAGACGACATTCAGCTAGGCAAGAAAGAATCTGTTGAGGATACTGCAAAAGTTCTCGGACGTATGTTTGACGGAATCGAGTTCCGTGGGTTTAAACAAGAGACTGTTGACAGCCTAGCTAAGCACTCCGGCGTGCCAGTTTGGAATGGCCTGACTGACCAGTTCCACCCGACTCAGATTCTGGCAGACTTTATGACGATCGAGGAGCACCTAGGTCGCCTCAGGGGTGTCAAACTTGTATTTGTTGGTGATGGTCGGAACAATATGGCGAATAGCCTGATGATCGGCTCGGCGATTATGGGGCTAGATTTCCGCATCCTCGCGCCGAGTAGCCTACACCCAGAGCCAGCTTTAGTCGAAGAAGCACGGCGTCTGGCTGCCGAAAGTGGCGCTAGGATTACAGTTACAGATAACCGTCGAGAGGCGTTGGATGGTGCTGATGCGATTTATACGGACGTCTGGGTCTCAATGGGCGAGGAATCGCAGTACGAGGAGCGAATCGCTCTTCTGCGCGACTACCAAGTAAACCGCACAATGCTAGAAGAGACTGGTAACCCTAATGTCAAATTCCTTCACTGTCTGCCGTCATTCCACGACACGAACACCGAAACGGCCAAGGAGATTGCCGAGAAATATAACCTACACGAAATGGAAGTAACAGACGAGGTCTTCCGGAGTGAGGCTAGCGTCGTGTTTGACGAAGCAGAGAATCGTATGCATACCATCAAAGCCGTTATGGCATTGACGTTGTAACCAAAAAAGGACAATAAGGAGGGTCCGCTATGAAAAAACAACCTGTAACGTCGAAGAAAGCGACGCGTAAGCCGATCCGACACTTACGAATGCCATCGGCGTTCACGATTCTGTTCGTGATCATCGGTATCGTAGCTGCGCTGACATGGATTATTCCGTCAGGTCAATACCAGACAAAGGAGACCGAAGACGGTGACTCGCTTCCAGTTGCTGGTACTTATAAACAGACTGAAAAAACTCAAACAAATTCTGACGGCAACAAATATGATGTTCGTCAAGATATTTGGGATGTAATTAAAGCGCCGATTGCTGGTACAGTTGGTCAGACGGACGATGCATCAAGTGGAAAGCAGGCGATCAGCGGTGGCATAGAGGTGATGCTCTTTGTCCTCGTGATCGGAGGTTTTCTCGGTGTTACGATGAAAACTGGTGCGCTTGACGCCTTCTTTGCTTCTATCCTCAAGAAGCTAAAGGGTAAAGAGCATTGGCTTATCCCGATTATGATGACGTTTTTTGCAATCGGTGGTACGACCTATGGCATGCAAGAAGAGACAGTTGCGTTTTATGCCCTTGTTGTACCTCTACTGCTTGCTGCGGGTTACAACGGTATGGTTGCCGCATTGGTTATCATTCTCGGCTCGGGCGCTGGTTTGATCGGCTCGATTGTTAATCCGTTCTCTGTTGGTATAGCTTCGGGCTTTGCTAACGTCAGTATCGGTGATGGCATCATCGAGCGTATTGTTATCTTTGTGCTCTCGCTTGTAACTGTCATCTGGTTTACGATGCGCTATGCCGCTAAAGTCAAGGCCGGTAAGTATAAGAGAGACTCAAAAGCTGAGCTGGCCGACTACAAGCAGGCTGGAAAGCGGGCGCCAGCGTTTACTGGTCGTCGTGTTGCGGTCATGTCGGTATTTGGCCTGACATTTGTTGCCATGGTTTTGGCGGTAATTCCTTGGGCAGGAAAGTTTGGTGTCACGTTCTTTGAGAACGCACTTGCATGGTTGAAAGATGTACCGGTCTTAGGTATGCTTGTTAGCCACTCGGTTCCATTTGGTGACTGGTGGTTCAACGAACTATCTATGCTATTCTTGGTCTCGACATTTATAATCGCACTAATCTACTACGCTGGTAAGACCAACAAGGGTGGAGTCCGCGATGTTGTAGGCGACTTTATCAACGGCTCTCGCGACCTACTGGCCGTCGCTCTTATCATTGGTGTTGCGCGCGGTGTTACTATCGTGATGTCAAATGGTCAGATTATGGATACTGTGATCCATGCTGGAGAGCAGCTTCTCACAGGAGTTGGGGCGTGGGCGATGCCACTACTATCGTTCCTCGTATTTCTGCCGCTCTCGTTCTTCATCCCGTCTTCATCGGGCTTGGCGACAGCAGTCATGCCAATTTTTGCGCCGCTTGCTGACTTTGCGAACATTGACCGACAGTTTATCGTTACAGCGTATTCTACAGCCGTATCGATCGTAAACATCATTGCACCAACAATTGCATCCGTGATCGGAGGTCTGGTTCTAGCTAAAGTGTCTTACATAACCTATATCAAACGTACATGGTGGTTAGCATTAATCCTCGCGGCGATTAGTATAACCGTGATGACGGTATCGGTGTTGATATAAATGAGTCAGAGAGAAACTATCGTTGTTGCGCTGGGGGGTAATGCCCTCCAGCGCAACGGTAAGGCGACGGCTGAGGCCCAAATTCGCGTTGCCGACGAGACCGCGCGAAAGCTTGTTCCACTGGTGCGGCAGGGGTACCGACTGGTAATCGTCCATGGCAATGGCCCACAGGTTGGAAACATTGTTCTTCACGAAGAGGCAATCAATACACCGTCTGTACCAACCCTGCCACTTGATACCTGTGTTGCAATGAGCCAAGGATCGATTGGTTTTTGGTTGCAGCAGTCTATGATTGATGAGTTTACGAAACAGCGTATGCCGAGTACGGCAGCGACGATGATAACTCAGATGCTTGTAGATAAGGATGATCCTGCTTTTGCTAACCCAAGCAAGCCGATCGGCCCGTTCTATAGTGAGACTGAGGCTAGAGAGCTCACTAAGACACGCGGATTTGTCGTCAAGGAGGATGCTGGCAGAGGCTGGCGTAGGGTGGTTCCGTCACCGAAACCATCAAAGATTGTCGAGAGTTATACACTTAAGGCTCTTATCGGTGCTGGCGTCACAGTTATTACGGCTGGTGGAGGAGGTGTGCCAGTAATTCAAGAATCCGACGGTAGCTACACTGGTGTTGAGGCGGTGATCGACAAAGATTTCTCAGCGGCTATCGTCGCTGAAGAAGTTGGTGCGTCACGCCTGATTATATTAACTGCGGTAGACTACGTGATGACAGGATTTGGCACGCCAGACCAGCGTAAGCTAGACAAAATAACTGTCGCTGAAGCTAACGACCTAATCGAAAAAGGTGAATTTGCAGCAGGTAGTATGCTTCCGAAGGTCCGTGCAGCACTTCATTTTGTAGAGAAAACTGGTAGATCAGTTTCAATTGGATCACTTGATCGTATCGATGAAGTAATTGCAAAGACTTCAGGAACAGTTATTTCGGCTTCGTAGTTATAGTATTCAATACATAAGCCTGCCACGAGTTAAGCCTAGCGCTTAAGGGTGGGCTTTTGTTTTTGAAAAAAATTAAAAAGCCTGCGTTTGACATATAAAAATACATCAAACGCAGGCTGACTCGATGGTTAAAAAGCTTTATAAGCACTCTGGACTATTTGGAACGGCCGTGAGGCCGCCGCGTCTATAATCATACATTACGTACAAAAGCGTACCAGCGTCGCACCGCTTGTAAACTTTTCCGCACTGTGGGTCAGTGGACACATACACCCACCCAACCTTTGGATCGGTATTCTGCTCAGGTCTCGCTTCTTCCGAAGAAGACTGAGCTGGACCACAGGACACAAGTAGTACGACTCCAGCGATTGAGCTGGCAATCAGGCCTAACAGCCTTCTTCTCATAAGAACTTCCTTTCCGAGGAGTGAATCACCGTGTTGCGATTTAAGTAAACAATAGCACGGCATGTCTACTGAGTCAACAGATAGGCTGGTTGCATTTATTTACTAAACAGAGTATAATAGGTGGGTATTATTAATCGCACTAGAGAACTCGGCCAGACGCTAACAAAACCGATTCGAGCAGAGGTTACTAGAGCAAAAGGAGTATATCTATATGGCAGATGCAAAACCTGCAGAGGGCTTGCGTATTCGTATACGTCTCAAGGCGTATGACCACAAAGTTATTGACCAGTCAGCAAAGCAAATCATTGACACGGCTTTGCGCACTGGCGCTACTATCGCTGGTCCTGTGCCACTTCCAACTCGTCGTAGCACATACACAGTCGTCAAGAGCCCGCATGTTTATAAGATGGGTGGAGAGGCGTTCGAGATGCGTGTCCACAAACGTTTGATTGATATCACTGGTGCAACACCAAAGACAATTGATAGCCTGCAAAACCTCAGTCTTCCAGCTGGCGTAGACGCAGAAATCCGTATGTAGCTGGCACTTAACTAAAAAATACCCCTCCATCCAGAAGGGGTATTTTGTTGATCGCACTAAAGTCGAGCTAGTGTGACTTTTGGACTTTTGTAGTCTCGGCTTGTCGTCTAGCGGCGTCATTTTGGTCGTATATGTGTTGAATTTTGCTACTAATATCAATCACCCAAAGACCAAGAAGTAGAACAATACCAGTTAGAACCAGCCAGTAAACAGTCTGACGAGTTATCTTAAACGTCATAAACTGCTCGTCTGACTTTGCGGGACGGAACGACCGGACAGCTGCCTTTTTTGGTCGAGAGACGCGAGTTACTTTTGTAGTAGATTTTTTGGCTGGCGCACGTTTTGGTGCAGCCTTCTTAGCTGGCGTACGTTTTGTAGCAGCTTTTTTAGTTGTTTTCTTTGTGGTTGCCATAAAAATAACCCCTGTTTAATAACCGTTAGCTTCATTATCCTACAGACTAAGCTCTTATGCAATATGCTTATGTTATACTGCGATATATGACAAGCAAGCGAAATAAACAGCGGACCTACGCACGTAATCGCATATTTAGTCGAACGGGTCGTGAGAAGCTATACGAGAGTGATGGGGTTTATTTTCTGAAGCTTGTTCTGGTTGTGGTGCTGGGAACTCTGTGGCTAAAATTTCGAGCGCCTATGTATTTGGGTGGATTGCCGTTTTCTGGCATACCGGTTGGCATGCTATTTGGCCTAGCCATCGTTAATCGATTTGAGAAATATCAGTTCAATCGTAAAATCTGGTACGCGATCCTGATCCTGGTGACGATTGTCAGCTTCTTTTTGCCAGCCGGGATGCTGATTTAGCTAGATTATCTATATCAAACCAGCTAGTATCAGAAGCGCTCCCAATTCGTGTAAAATCTCTAGTAGCACTCTTGACGAATAGTGAATTATTTGCTAATATAAAAGGCGTAACTTATTACGTAATAACAACTTGGCTCGCGTGAATCAGTAAGTCCATATCGGATACTGCTGGCCACCGAGGCTTTTAAATGGGAGTAAAGAGGGCTATGAAAGCACTTCTCGGTACCAAAATTGGTATGACCCAAATCATCGGTGAGGATGGTGTTACTACTCCGGTAACATTGATTCAAGCCGGCCCCGTGACTGTGACTCAGGTCAAGTCTGTCGAGACCGACGGCTATAACGCAGTCCAGGTGGCATATGGTGAGGGTAAGAACCTGAGCAAGGCCGAAGCAGGACATGTAAAGTCCGCAGGTGTCACCCCGAAGGAAATTCGGGAATTTCGAGTCGACGATCTTGGTGAGATCAAGGTTGGTGATTCGTGGAATGTCACAGAGTTTGAGCTGGGTGACATGGTAGATGCGACTGGCATCTCAAAGGGTAAAGGTTGGGCTGGTACAATCAAGCGGCACAACTTCAAGCGTCACCGCAAAACCCACGGTGGCAAGGGTAACACACGACGGGTCGGCTCGATCGGTAGTATGTACCCACAAAAGATTTTCAAGGGTAAGCGCATGGCTGGTCACATGGGCGCTGAGCGGGTTACTGTACAAAACCTGCGGGTCGCATATCTGTCAGCCGAGGACAACCTGATCGGTGTCAAGGGTGCGATCCCTGGCCCAAAGAAGGGTACGATCGTTATCAACATAAGCAAGAAAGGTGCTAAGTAATGGCTGAAAAAACTACGCCAGCAAAAGCAACCTTGCCAAAAGCTGTGTTTGCAGTAGAGGTGCCAAATCACCAGCTACTCAAGCTTGCATATAACGCATTCCTTGCGAATAGTCGCAAAGCAAGCGCAACCACACTACAACGCGGTGAAGTTCGCGGCGGTGGCAAGAAACCTTGGAAGCAGAAAGGCACTGGCCGTGCACGCTTTGGTAGCACACGCAACCCAATTTGGCGCGGTGGTGGTGTCGTTTTTGGTCCACGTGGTAATGAGAACTACAAACTTAAGCTATCAAAGACAAGCAAGCTGGTAGCGCTTCGCCAGGCGTTAACGCTAGCAAACCAGGCAAAGAAGATTATTGTTAGCGATATCAAGACAACCGGCAAGACTGCCGAGGTTGCGAAGTTTTTTGCTGACAATAAGTTTGACAAAGATGCGAAAGTTCTCATCGTTGTCGATGAAAAAACACATGAGATCATGCGTGCAACGAACAATCTCGAGAAAGCCCTCTTGGTTCGTGCAACCTACCTCAGTGTTTATTACATCCTAAATGCAGATAAAATTGTCATGACACCAGGCGCTGTGAAAGCGGTTGAGGCGTGGCTCGGAGGTGACAAATAATGAAGCTTAACATCGTCACTCCACGCGCTACCGAAAAAGCCTATCGCTTGATCACTACGCAAAATACATACATCTTTGACGTGCCACTAAATGCTAACAAAGATGAGATTGCTCAGGCTGTAGAGGCACAATTCGAGGGTACAAAGGTTGCCAAGGTCACTACTGCCGTACAGAATGGTAAGGCAGTTCGCTACTCACGTGGTAAAAACCGCTATCCAGGCACAACCACTCGTCAGGATTCAAAAAAGGCCTACGTCACCCTAGCTGAGGGTAAAATCAAGGTCTTTGATGCTGAAGAAGTGAAGGAGGAGAAGAAATAATGGCTATCAAAGCATACAACCCAACTACTCCTGCACGTCGCGGTATGACATCCCAGGATCTGTCAGATATCACTACTCGCAAGCCTCTTAAGTCACTGACTAAGAGCAAAAAGCAAAACGCTGGTCGCAACAATACCGGCCGGATTACGGTGCGCCATCGTGGTGGCGGTGTTCGCCGTCATTATCGCCTGCTGAATCATCGCATGGCGTCAGACATGGTATTGACTGTTGAGGAAATTGAGTACGATCCAAATCGTAGTGCACGCATTGCGCGCGTCAAGGATCAGCACGGTCTATACCACTATATTTTGGCCGACACCCAGATGACAAAAGGCAAGGTTATCAAGACTGGCGCTAACGCTCCTGTCGAAGCAAGTAACCGCATGCCACTGGCAAATATTCCTGTCGGTAGCCAAATCTACTCGATTGAAATCAACCCAGGCAAGGGCGGTCAGATGGTTCGCTCAGCTGGCGCTAGGGCTCAGCTCATGGCAAAAGAAGGCGACTACGCAATGGTCCGCATGCCATCGGGCGAGGTTCGTAAGTTCCGTCTAGAGTGTGAAGCAACGCTAGGTGTTGTCGGTAACATCCAACATCAGAACGTAAAAGTTGGTAGCGCTGGACGCAAACGACGCAAGGGTATTCGCCCAACTGTTCGCGGTGTTGTCATGAACGCCGCAGACCACCCACACGGTGGTGGTGACGGTGGTCGCCATGGTAGCGGTAAAGCGCCTCGTACGCCATGGGGTCAGCTCACGCTGGGTTACCGTACTCGTACCCGAAAATCAACTAACAAGATGATTGTCCGCAGTCGTCACGAAGCTAAGAGGAAGAGGTAATATATGAGTCGTTCACTCAAAAAAGGCCCATTCGTCGACGCAAAGCTTGCAAAAAAAGTAGCTAAGCTTACAGTTGGCGACCGCACAGTGACAAAGACCTGGGCGCGCGCAAGCACGATCACTCCAGAGATGGTGGGATTTACGTTCGCAGTTCATAACGGTCGTGTGCATGTTCCGGTGCTTGTCACAGAAAACATGGTTGGACACAAGCTCGGTGAGTTTAGCCCAACTCGTAAGTTCCGTAAGCACGGCGGAAAGGATAAGAAGTAATTATGGCTGACGAAATCTATACCGTCCGCGCGATGACCAAGGGCGTTGATCAGACTCCACGCAAACTGAGTCTTGTTGCTAGCCTAGTTCGCGGGCGTAGCGTGGCCGATGCTTCGGTTATCCTTGATCACACCCCAAAACGCGCTGCTCTCGCTATCAAAAAAGCGATTATGTCAGCATCAGCAAACGCTACCAATAATCACGGGCTCGACTCAAAGAGCCTTGCGATCAGCACTTTGAGTGTTACCGCTGGCCCACGTCTCCGACGCTACAAGCCAGCGTCTCGTGGTCGCGCGTTACCGTTTGCGAAAAAATCTAGCCATATCCTCGTCGAGGTGACTGGTACGCTAAAGCAAGTCAAGAAGCCTGCTGCAAAAAAGGCTGAAGCGGCTGAAAAGCCAGCTAAGAAAGAGGAGAAGTAGGACATGGGCCAAAAAGTTAACCCAATCAGCTTCCGCCTCCAAGTCCATAAGAACTGGAGTTCACGTTGGTTCGCTGGCAAACGCGATTTTGCTAAGTGGCTGGCGGAAGATATCAAGATTCGCGACCTAGTTGAAAAGAAGTTCGCTTCTCGTCCAACTATCGCAAAAGTAGAGATTGAGCGTAGTGCTAACCTCATCACTATCACAATCCATACCGCCAAGGCTGGTGTAGTGATCGGTCGCGGTGGTGCTGGTATTGCCGATCTCAAAAAAGAAATTGAAAAAATCGTCAGCTTGCCTGTGCGAATTAACGTTGAAGAGGTTCGTCGACCAGAACTTAACGCTAAGCTTGTCGCCGAAAACATTGCACGCCAGCTTGAACGTCGCGCAAACTTTCGTCGTGCGGTCAAAATGGCGGCTCAAAACACTATGAACGCTGGTGCTAAAGGTATCCGTATCGAGGTAGCTGGCCGCCTAAACGGCGCAGAGATGAGCCGACGCGAAAAGACTATCGAAGGTTCCGTGCCACTTCACACCCTTCGAGCTGATGTTGACTTCCATGCTGCTCGGGCGTTAGGTCCAAACGGTACTGGTATTATCGGTATCAAAGTGTGGATATATAAGGGCGAAAGGAGTGACCGCTAATGTTGCTACCAAAGAAAGTTGCCCACCGCAAGGTTCGTATCGGCAAAAATAGGGGAAATGCGACTCGTGGTAACTACGTTGCATTTGGTGACTTCGGTCTTCAGAGCCTAGAAAACGAGCGTATCACTAGCCGTCAGATTGAGTCAGCGCGTCAGGCAATGACCCGCTACATTAAGCGTGGCGGTAAGATCTGGATTCGGATTTTCCCACACACTCCAGTTACCAAAAAAGCCCTCGGGCTCAAGATGGGTGGTGGTAAGGGAAACCCTGAATACTACGTTGCAAAAGTAAAGACTGGCACAGTCCTCTTTGAGATGAAGGGTGTAAACGAAGAGGTTGCCCGCGAAGCGATGCGCCTCGCTAGTCACAAGCTCCCAGTCAAGACCCGTTTTGTAAAACGAGAGGAAGCATAAGATGGCTGAAGCAAAGAAAACTACTGTAAAGAAGCCTGTTACGAAGAAAGCTAACGAGGTTAAGAGCATTGAAGATCTCCGCAAGGAGCTAACCGACAAGCAAGCTGACCTCGTAACAAGCCGTCGCTCACACCGCGCTGGCGAACTGGTAAATCCACGCGCCATCGGTACGATTCGCAAAGAAATCGCGCGCTTGCACACTGCTATCCGAGCAGCTGAGCTTGCCGCAAAGGAGAGTAAATAATATGGCCAAGACATTGTTCGGCAAAGTGACCTCGGACGTCGCTGACAAGACTATCGTCGTCACTGTAACTAGCCGTGAGACTCATCCGATTTACAAGAAGCAGTATACTGTCACTCGTAAATACATAGCTCACGACGAAAAGAATGAGGCTCGCAAAGGTGATATGGTACGCATCATCGAGACTCGCCCAATAAGCAAACGTAAGAGCTTTACGCTACAAAATATCGAAAAGCGCTCTGTTGGCAGTATTGACGTCAAGGACGACACTGCGGAGGTAGAAGCCTAATGATTCAGCAAGAAACTCGTCTCAAGGTCACCGACAACAGTGGCGCAAAGGAAATCCTTTGTATCAAGGTTCTTGGTGGTTCGCGCCGTCGCTATGCTCGTGTCGGTGATATCATCACCGCTAGCGTCAAAGAAGCTAGCCCAACTGGTAACGTCAAGAAAAAGTCAGTCGTCAAGGCGGTAGTTGTTCGCACGCGCGCTCAAATCCGTCGCAAAGATGGCAGTACTATTAAGTTCGACGACAATGCTGCTGTGATCATCAACGAAGACAAAACGCCAAAAGCAACTCGTGTGTTTGGTCCAGTCCCACGCGAACTTCGTGATATGGGCTATGCAAAGATTATTAGCCTGGCTCCGGAGGTACTCTAATGGCTCAGCGTATTCGTAAAGACGATCTAGTCAAGGTAATTGCAGGGAAAAATAAAGGTACAACCGGCAAGGTTCTATCTGTTTTACCAGCAAAGAATATGGCGCTGGTCGAAGGCGTCGGTCTTGGTCATCGACACGTTAAACCAAGTCAGATCAACCCTCGCGGTGGCAAAAAGGACATCCACGTAGGCATCAGCCTTCATAAGCTCGCACTAGTTGTTGACGAAAAGACAAGCAAAACTAGCCGTGTTGGATACAAAGTAACAGATGGCGTCAAGGCTCGCGTCGCACGCCAGCAAAAGAATAAGGAGATTAAGTAATGGCAGAAGCTAAGAAAAAAGCCGCTGTTTCTACCGCTCCTCGTCTGAAAGCCTTGTACAAAGATGTTTATGCCAAGGAACTTCAGGCCGAACTCGACCTCAAGAACGTGAACCAGGTTCCTGTTCTAGAAAAAATCGTCGTGAGCGTAGGAACTGGTAAGAACAAGGATGACAAGCGTATGCTTGAAGTCGTCAGAAACACCCTCGCACGTGTCACTGGCCAGGCGCCTATCGAGCGTCTTGCAAAGAAGTCTATTGCAGGCTTTAAGATTCGTGCCGGTATGGGCGCACCGGTTGGTATGAACGTTACCCTACGTGGCGCTCGTATGTACGAATTCCTTGATCGTCTAGTAAACGTTGCTCTACCGCGCGTCCGTGACTTCCATGGTGTAGGCGCAAAGTTTGACAAAGGTGGTAACTACAACCTAGGTCTAACCGATCAAAGTATATTCCCAGAGTTGACATTTGAGGAAACGCAACTTGTGCACGGTATGCAAGTCACGTTTGCTATCAAGAATGGTAGCAAGGTCGCTTCACGCGCCTTACTCGAGAAATTCGGTCTACCATTTGAAAAGGAGGCAAAATAATGGCGAAGAAATCTATGATTGCTCGCGACCTTAAGCGCCAAAAGATGATCCAAAAATACGCCGCATTGCGCGCAAAACTTAAAGAAGAAGGCGACCTAGACGGTCTCCAGGCACTTCCAAAGAACAGTAGCCCAACTCGCTGGAAGAATCGCGACATGATCAGCGGTCGTCCTCGTGGCTACATGCGCAAATTTGGCCTCAGTCGCATTAACTTCCGCGAAAAAGCCGCTAAGGGTGAAATTCCTGGCGTAACAAAGAGTAGCTGGTAAAGGAAAGGAGAAAAAGATATGAGTTTACAATCTACTGACCCAATCGCGGACCTCCTGACCCGCATCCGTAACGCCGCAATGGTTGGCAAAACCGAAATTCGCGTTCCTACTTCAAAACTAAAGAAAGTTGTCGCTGAACAGCTCGTCAAAAACAACTACCTGGCAGACGTCAAAGTAGAGGACGGCAAACCGCGAGGTACGCTCGTTGTGACACTGGCAAAAGAGGGCGAGAGCTGTCCAATCACAGAGATTGCTCGTGTTTCAAAGCCAGGTCGTCGTGTATACACCTCGGCAGTCGAGATTCCAAAAGTCAAGCAAGGCCGTGGATTGGTTCTCGTCAGCACCTCAAAGGGTGTTATGACTGGTCAAGAAGCAGTCAAGAACAAACTTGGAGGAGAGATTCTCCTCAAGGTGTACTAAAAGACGCTTCGCCTCACAAAAAGCACCCGGATAAAGCCTCGGGTGTTTTTTGCTTGCCAGAATATATGCTAACGCTAGGGATAAACCATAAATTTAAGCGAAGTTTGTATTTTCTGTAATGCTGCTATATAAAATATATTAATAGCTAAATCTACGGGGAGAATAGTCATAGAAAAAAACAAAAGCTCATCACTTCGAATAATGTCACTTAATATCTGGCATGGAAACTTTCATGATCCACTACTAGAATTTATCGAACAAGAGTCTCAACGAAACGACGTTCTGTGTTTTCAAGAGATCGACGAAAAAATATGTCGTGACATTAAGCACATACTAAAAGATAGTTTCAATTTATTTTACGCCGAAAAACCTGGCGAGCATGTTGTGAGCAACGCTACTTACGTCTCTAATCGACTACCTGTCATGGAGTCGCGTACTATACTCGGCGCCGATCAGGAAACTGGCCTCGGGCTTGTGTGTGTTACTTCACTAGAATCTGGTCAGCTAGTCGCGATAACAAATGTGCACGGCTGTTCACGCCCTGGCGATAAACGCGACACTCCAGCGCGGCTACGTCAATCAGAGGCGATCGTACGATCGACAACCGAAAATGGCGATGCTCTCAACATCATCGTCGGTGACTTCAATTTGATGCCAGATACAAAATCGATTTCTATGATTGAGGAGGCGGGGTTTGATAACCTTATTGCTCAGTACGCTATCCAAACGACCCGAAACGAAGCAGCGTGGAGCCGTTATCCAGACGATAAGCAACTTTATGCTGACTATACGTTTATTCAAAAAGACCCGCATATCAGCCATAATTTTATGGTAATAAACAATCTAATATCAGACCATCTACCGATGTTCACGACTATCAACTATAAATAGTATTTTTGCGATGAAACAATTGTATCTAGCGAGACTGTCATTACGTCATAAAAGGCATCTTACCACTTGATTTTTGTCTGCCAAAATGCTAAAATTGACTAGATAATAATTTGCGAGTGAAGTCGAGGGATTTTGCGCCTCAGCTATCTAGCTGAAAGCACGAGAAAACAAACACTTTGCCTGCATGTAATGAAAGGTAAGAAATGAGTCTGAGTCGAATCGGAAAACTACCAATCGAGATTCCGTCAGGTGTGACAATCACGGTTGACTCTGGAAATATTACTGTCGAGGGCCCAAAAGGCAAGCTCGTCCAGTTCATCACTCCAGCAGTTGACGTGAACATCAACGATGGCGTACTCACCGTCAATCCAAAAGACGAGAGCAAGCAAGCGCGTAGCCAGCACGGCTTAATGCGTGCACTCATCAACAACATGGTAATTGGCGTCACCAAGGGCTACGAGAAACGTCTAGAGGTCAAAGGTGTTGGCTTTCGTGTTGCATCAAGCAATAACGAATTAACCATGAGCCTTGGCTTTAGTCACGAAATCAAATTTAAAGCTCCTGAAGGCGTAAATGTCTCAAACGACAAGATGGTAATCATCGTCAGTGGTATCGACAAACAAAAAGTCGGTCAAGTTGCCGCTGAAATTCGTGCTCTCAAGAAGCCTGAGCCGTACAAGGGCAAGGGTATCATGTACGAAGGTGAGCAAATCTTGCGCAAAGCGGGAAAGGCAGGTAAGAAATAATGAGTAATTTCGCACAAAAACTGCTTAATCGCAGTCTCCGCAAGAATCGTGTGCGCGCAAAGATCAACGGCACAGCTGAACGACCACGCCTCAGCGTAACGATTAGCAATATGCACGTATCAGCTCAGCTGATCGATGACACAAAAGGCCACACGCTAGCAAGTGCAACAACCGTTGGCGCAAAAGCATCAGGTACTATGACCGAGAAATGTGCCGTTATTGGTACCGAAATCGCAAAGAAAGCAAAGAAAGCTAAAATAACCGCAGTTGTCTTCGACCGTAACGGTCGTCAATACGCTGGTCGTCTAAAGGCACTAGCAGACGCTGCACGCAAGGAAGGATTGGAGTTCTAGTATGGCAGAGCAACAAATTGCGCCTACTACACCCCGGACTGAAGCTCGCACGCCACGCGGTCGTCAGCAGTCACGAGGTGGTCGCCGCGATGACCGGCGCGATCGTGCCTCAGAGGCGCCAAAGGAATTTGAGGAAGTCGTAGTAAACATCGACCGTGTTGCACGCGTCGTCAAGGGCGGACGTCGTTTCCGTTTCAAGGCACTTGTCGTCGTAGGTAACCGCAAGAACAAGGTTGGTGTTGGCGTTGCCAAGGGCGCAGACGTCCAGGCCGCTATCGCCAAAGCGACCGATGTTGCCAAAAAACACCTTATTACAATTCCAGTTGTGAACGAAACGATTCCACACGAAATGGAAGTCAAGCTTGCAGGCGCTCGCGTCTTGATCAAGCCAGCCGCTCCTGGTACCGGTATCATCGCTGGTGGCGTGGTCCGTGCTGTTATCGGTGTAACTGGTATCCGAAACATGCTATCAAAATCGCTTGGATCAACAAACAAGGTAAATATTGCCTACGCAACTGTTGAAGCCCTAGCTGGACTTGTTCCTCGTGATCAATGGCTAAATGCCGACAAAGCAGCCAAAAAGCCAACTGCTAAAAAATCAGCAGTAAAGCAGGAGGAGAAATAAGATGAAATACAACGAACTCCAGGTGGCTCCACACAAAAGCAGGAAGCGCGTCGGTCGTGGTATTTCTGCCGGAGGCGGTAAGACTGCTGGTCGTGGTACCAAAGGTCAAAATGCACGCACTGGTAAAAAACTTCACGCCATGTTTCAGGGTGGTCAGAATGGTATTAAAAATGCCGTGCCGAAGGCTCGCGGATTCAAGAGTCTGCGAATACCAGCCCAAGTTGTCTATCTAGACCGTCTTGACGGTATGACTGGCACAGTTGATAACTTTTCGCTCTACGAAGCTGGTCTTGTTGCAACACCATTTCACACCATCAAGGTAATTGCACGCGGTGAGCTTTCGAGCAAGCTAACTCTAAAGGTTCAGGGAGCTTCAAAAAGTGTTGTCGCCGCGATCGAAAAAGCTGGCGGAAAGTTTGAGAGGGTCTCGACTCCACTCCAAAAGTCTGCAAAAGAAGCAGAAGAGGCTGATAAATAATTATCCAAGTCTACTAAATAAAAGCCCCGAAAACGTCGGGGCTTTTTAGTTATGCTTGCATAGTCGTGCGAGAGATGAGATACTTGCATGGTAGCTTCATCCCTAGTACAGAAAGGTTAAAGGATGAGTACTAAGCACTTTGACGATCCGATGCAGGTCTTGCCTGAGATTAGCAGGATAGCTGCAGTGGTTAGGCTATCGATTGTAGAGCAGCTGCCTAAGTGGCGAGAGGCGCGAAATCGATGGCTGGCGTTTTTTGAAAACGCAGGGCGCTACTATATGGGTTCGGGCGGCGAACGCCATGACCTAGAGCAAGGTCGTTTCCCGATTGGTAGATTTTATGTAGGTAGGCCGAGCAGACTACTTATCAACTGCGAAACGGGTGCTCTAGAGACTCACCCCTACCAGCTCGCCTCTGATGCAGAGATCATTTCAGCATACCTTTTCGAGCCTCAGTGGTTCAATATCAAACTAGTGCTAAGTTGGTTTGACAGCTTGCAGATCAAGACGGATTATGGCAGGGGAGTCAAATGATAAAAGCATACGCTACATACAGTGGTGGAATAGTTCATAGCCCGAGCGGCTACAGAAGAGTGTTGAATATCAGGCTGGGAACTATACACTGGAAAGCCTACACGGTCGAGGGATGTCATCCTGACAATCTGCAAAATAACGGAAAGATTATCGTTAGACGTGTCAGAAGCCGGCGCGGAGAGCTACGTCAGGTTCAGGTGGATGGAGTTTGGTATAGGCTCGTACCGCTCCTGAGCACCAACCGGGCGGCATAGCAAACAACCCCGCAACCTTTGCGATTGAGGCATCTCGCCTCTCGCAAAGGTTGCGGGGTATTTAATATCCTTAAGTATGTTATAATAACAAGGAATTATAATCGACTGATTTAAACAGGGAAGAAACAATACAGATATGAATTGGCGAACCGTATTCCGCTCTCTCAAAAACCGTGATATGCAAAAACGCCTCGGCATCGTGCTTGGGTTGCTTATTGCTTTTCGCTTCATGGCGCATATTCCAGTGCCACTAGCAGAACCAACTAAGCTTAAAACGATTATTGAAAGCGTCATCGGCAATAGCGACTTTGGAGGCTTCCTCAATCTAATGAGCGGTGGCGCTCTGGCACAAATCAGTATCGTGCTTGTCGGCATGAGTCCGTTTATTACCGCTAGCATCATTACTCAGCTCCTGACCAAGGCAATCCCAAAACTCGAGGAACTGCATAAAGACGGTGAGACTGGTCGTCGCAAAATCAACCAGTGGACTCGCATGATTAGCGTTCCTCTAGCGGTAATTCAATCAGTCGCATTTATCTATATTTTGCGCCAATCAGTTCTCGCTGGTAGCACAGCTGGTACGGTTACAACATCGCCTATGGAGTGGGCTGTTGCCGTGCTAGCAATGACCGCTGGCTCTGTGCTATTGATGTGGATTGGCGAATTAATCACCGAGCAAGGGGTCGGCAACGGCATCTCGCTAATTATTTTTGCTGGTATTGTTTCGCAGCTGCCGAAAACATTCGGCACACTGATAAGTTCGCTACTCGACACCTCAGCGGGCAAGCTAAATGTCTTCGGCTGGTTTGAGCTACCTGTTAATCCAACCGCTTTTTGGGTAGTACTAGTCATACTGACGCTTGGTTTAGCGATCCTATACACGCTGGTTAAGATAAACGAGGCCCAACGTATCATCACAGTGAACTACGCTAAGCGCGTTGGCGGGAACACTAGCTATGGTGGTATCAAGAGTATCTTGCCGGTCAAACTGATTGCTGCTGGGGTTATCCCTGTTATCTTTGCGGTTGCCTTTCTCAGCCTGCCTGCGTTTGTTGGCCAGGTTATGAAAGCGATGCCAAACGCCGATCAAGCACTTGCTACAAACCTCGTTAAATGGTTCCAAGCACCAACAGCAACCAGTTTCACGAACGGTGACTGGGGAGTGGCGGTCTATCCAATAGCTTATTTCTTACTAGTTATTGCCTTTACTTATTTCTACACAGGGATAGTTTTTAACTCTAGCGAAATTGCTGAAAATCTCCAAAAGCAAGGTGGCTTCATCGAAGGTGTCCGCCCAGGCATTCAAACTGAAAAATACTTATCTCGCACCGTCAATCGCTTGATCCTATTCGGCTCAATCGCGCTCGGCATCATTGCCGTTATGCCATTTGTCATCGACTACGTATTCGCTAAACTAGGAGTTAACGCCGCGAATATCTCTATTGGCGGTACTGGACTACTAATCGTTGTAACCGTCGGGCTAGAGACCTTGCGTCAGATCAACTCACGCGCCCTAATGGTGACATACGACGACTACAAATAGCTTTTATGCCGTGAATCAATAACCGACCCGCCAGGATTAACTAGCGGGTCAGTTATTTACTTGACCAAACTCTAGACATTTCGTACCATAGGGTTATCGGAATATACCCACTTTAGGGGATTTTACTATTTACTTATGTCATTAATTTCGCTATAATACTAAGCTGTATATCTATGGCGAGTTCCAAGGAAGTAATTAAATTGCGCGGAAAGGTAGTGGAAGCACTGCCTAATACTCAATTTAAGGTGGAATTGGAGAACGGCCTGAGTATTATCGCTCATATAAGCGGCAAGATGCGTAAGCACTATATCCGCTTAGTACCAGGCGATACCGTAGAAGTCGAGTTGACCCCGTACGATCTCACAAAGGGCAGAATCGTCTTCCGCGTACGTGATTAATAACGTAGTCTCGAAGCCCGATATCACTTCGAGACTCATTAAGACAGGTTTTTCCTGTAGGAGATTTGTACGCTCATGAAAGTTCGTGCGAGTGTCAAAAAGATCAGTCCTGATGATCAACTGGTCCGACGCAAAGGTCGCCTCCGTGTCATCAACAAGAAAAAACCTAAGAATAAGCAAAGGCAGGGTTAAGCATGGCTCGAATCTCTGGGGTAGTTATCCCATCTGAGAAACAAGTGCAGATCGCGCTGACGTATATCTACGGCATCGGTCCAAAGCACGCAAAGAGCATCCTTGCGGCGGCAAAGATTGAGCCGACCACTCGTGTGAAAGACCTCACCGAGACTGAAGAGCAGAAGCTTCGCGACATTATCGACAAGGATTATGTCACCGAAGGTGATCTGCAACGCCTGGTCGCAAACAATATCAAACGCCTCAAAGATGTAAATGCCTACCGTGGTCTTCGCCACAAGGCGGGACTCCCAACACGCGGTCAGCGTACCCGAACGAACGCACGAACTCGCAAGGGTAAGGCAGTCGCGGTCGGTGGAGCACAACCTAAGGCAGCAAGTAAGACGTAGGAAAGGACTTGAAATATGGCAGACGCTAAATCAGCATCAAGCAAAAAGAAGCAACGCCGATCAGTCCCAACTGGTCAGTTGCACATTCAGGCAACGTTCAACAACACGATTGTTACGTTCGCCGACACAAAAGGTAATGTCCTCAGTGCAAGCAGCGCTGGAGCATGTGGCTTCCGCGGAAGCAAAAAGGGTACTGCGTATGCAGCCCAAGTTGCCGCAGAAAAGGCCGCAGAAGCAGCTAAAACAGGCTATGGTCTATCAACCGTTGACGTATTTGTCAAAGGTGTCGGACTCGGTCGAGACGCTGCTATCCGCGCACTCAGCAACTTTGACATGACCGTAAATAGCATCAAGGATGTCACCGGTGTTCCACACGGCGGTGTACGTCCACGAAAGGCACGAAGGGCATAACTTTATGGCACGCGATACTTCCCCAATTGTGAAGCAGAGCCGCCGAGAAGGCGTTGCGCTTCACCCAAAAGCACACAAAATTATGGCTCGAAAGAGCGGCATCCCTGGTGAACATGCTGGTGGACGCCAAGGCAAACAGAGCATGTACGCAACTCAGCTTCGCGAGAAGCAAAAGGTTCGCCGCATGTATGGCTTGCTAGAAAAACAATTCGCAAAACTGATGGACGAAGCAACCAGGAAACCAGGGCTTTCAGGCGAAAACCTTCTCCGCTTCCTAGAACTTCGACTCGACAACGCTGTTTATCGCGCAGGGTTTGCCACTAGCCGTCGCGCTGCTCGTCAGCTCGTTAGTCATGGACACTTCATGCTAAACGATCGTCGTGTCGACATTCCATCAATTCGCCTAAAGGTTGGCGACGTTATCACCGTCCGACCAAAAAGCACAAAGTCTGGCTACTTTTCTCAGATAAACGACATTCATGGCAGTACAACTCAAGGCCCACTCAGCTGGATCAAGAGCGATATCAAGAAGCTAAAAATCGAAGTAACTGGGCTGCCAAAGCGAGAAGAAGCTGAAGCAGATATCAATGAGCAGCTAATTGTTGAGTACTACTCACGCTAAAAAGGGTAAGGAGATATATCAATGTCTAAAGTAATTCACAATCCAGCTCTCGCTAAAGTAGTCGACAACGACAGCAACAGCGCGACATTTGTCGTAGAACCACTTCAGGCTGGCTACGGGAACACTCTAGGTAACTCACTTCGCCGAGTACTACTTTCTAGCATCAGAGGCGGAGCAGTTGTTGCATTTCGCATTGAAGGCGCAACTCATGAGTTCACGACAGTTCCTGGTGTCCAGGAAGATGTAGTCGACATCACCCTTAATCTCAAGGGTATCAACTTCCGCGTCGAGACCGACGAGCCAGTTGAGCTTCGCCTCGAGAAAAAAGGCGCAGGTGTTGTTACTGCTGGTGACATCAAGCTCACCGCTGACGTCGAAGTCATGAATCCAGACGCAGTGATCTGCACCATTGACGACCCTAAGAAATCGGTTGTTATTGATCTCGTCGTAGAGGCAGGTCGTGGCTACCAGTCGATCGAAGAATCGTCAAAAAATCGTCTACACAGCGACATGATTGCTGTCGACGCAATGTTTAGCCCAGTAACTCGTGTTCGCTTCAAGGTTGACTCGACTCGCGTTGGCCAAGAAACCAATCTCGACAAGCTCGAGCTAACTATCGAGACAGATCATTCAATCAGTCCACGCGACGCGTTTGAAGAGGCCTCAGCAATCCTTGTTAACCAGTACACGGCACTTGCTGGATCGACTACTGTTGAATCAGCACCTGCACTTGGTACCACCAACGAGGAAGAGGTCAGCGAGCTAAACACCCCAATTGAAGAGCTTGGTCTGAGCGCTCGCACTGCGAACGCACTGATCAACAACGAAATCCGCACCGTTCACGACTTAGTCACGCTCTCAGAGCAAGACCTACGTGAGCTAAAAGGATTTGGCAGTAAGGCTCTCGACGAAGTTAAAGATAAATTAGCAGAACTGGAGCTATAGATGCACCGACACGGATACAAAGGACGCAAGTTCGGTCGTGAAACCGACCAACGCCGTGCGCTCATCAAAGGCCTCGCGACTAGCCTCGTGATGGAGGAGAGAATTGAAACTACTCTTCCAAAGGCCAAAGAGCTCGTACGGTATATAGAAAAACTCATCACCAAAGCCAAGAAGGGCGATCTAGCCAACCGACGCGCCGTCATTGCTGGTCTCAGCACTCAAGTTGCAGCCGTCAAGCTTGTCGACCAAATCGCTCCTCAGCTCAGTGGTCGCACCAGTGGCCATGTCCGCGTTGAGCGAACTCGCCTACGCGTTGGTGACGGAGCGCAAATGGCAATTATCGAGTTTGTTGACGAACTCAAAGCAATGCCAAAAGAAGTCAAAGAGGAGGCTAAGAAATAATCATGGCTGAATTCAAGACATTCTCACAAAAACCAGCAGACATTAGCCGTCGATGGATTCTAATAGATGCAAAAGATGCGACGCTTGGCCGTCTCTCAACAGAGATTGCTAAATATCTTATCGGTAAATATAAGCCAACTTACACACCTCACGTTGATAGTGGCGACTACGTTGTTGTCATCAACGCTTCAGAAGTGCCGGTAACTGGTGCCAAAGAAACTGATAAGATTTACTACCGCCACAGCGGGTTCCCAGGTGGACTCAAAGAGGCACAGCTCAAGGAAGTTCGTGAGAAATACCCAGAGCGCATCATCGAGTCAGCGGTAAAGGGCATGCTGCCAAAGAACAAGCTCGCAAAAGAGCGTATGGCACGCCTCCGCATATTCCCGGGTGCTCAACATACCCACGAGGCGCAAAAGCCAGAGAAAGTAGAGGTAAAGTAATATGGCTGAAGCAAAATACGACTACGGTCTTGGCCGTCGCAAGAGTGCAACCGCTCGCGCACGTCTCGTAAAAGGCAAAGGTCAGATCACGATTAACGGCAAGCCAGCAGCAGAGTACCTCGACGGTAACAAAACGCTACTCGCTGAGGTTACCGACCCTCTAGCGTTAGTCGGCAAACAGCAAGAGTTCGACGTCAGCATTCTTGTAAAAGGTGGTGGCCTCGCGGGGCAGGTCGACGCAATCAAGATGGCTATCGCAAAAGCGATCACCGTTGGTGCGCCAGATCTTCGCGGTTCACTCAAAAAAGCCGAGCTACTACGCCGAGACTCACGCAAGAAAGAACGCAAGAAGTACGGTCTTCGTAGCGCCCGCAAACGCGAACAATACTCAAAGCGTTAATCAAAACATTTACAAAAAACGTCTCTACTTCGGAGGCGTTTTTTTGTTAGGTCGATATGATTAATATTTTCCGCTATACTAGGGTCTATGTGGCAAAAAATCATCCACAAATACCTAAAAATTCCCTACACGCTAAATACGCGTGAGTTTCAGTCTCCAAAAAAACCCAACTCCACCATCGTGTTGCTCCATGGTATTGGTAGCTCGCTGGACATGTGGGCGCCTCATATAAAAAAACTACCAAAAGACGCCCGAGTTATAGGCATTGACCTACTAGGCTTTGGTAAATCCCCAAAACCAACCTGGGGTACATATAGTGCGAAGCTCCAAGCTACCAGCGTCTCGGCAACCCTCCTTAAACTCAGGGTGTTTGGCGACGCCGTTATCGTTGGGCATTCCCTGGGCGGTCTTGTGGGTATAGAACTGGCGAGACGTTATCCTCTGATGCTAACTTCACTCGTCTTGATTAGCCCTCCAATTTACACGCCACGGGCAAACTCGTCCAGATTTGACTTCAACCCAAAAGTCATACTACGCAAAATGCACGGTATCATGCGCGATAATCCAGATGCCACCGAACGTATCCTACGCATGGCTGGAAAATACTACCTAATCAACCCTGGATTTAAGGTTTCCAACGTCAACGTAAACTCATTTCTAGCCTCCCTTGAAACCGCAATTCTTAATCAACAATCCTACAAGGATATTTTACGCATCAAGCACCCCACGAGAATCATAACAGGCAAGCTAGACGTTCTGGTTATTAACGATGTCATCAAAAATATTGTTCAGCAAAAACCAAGTATCACCTGGAAGTCGGTTATTGGCGGTCATGAGGTGACCGGAAATGTTCAGCGCGCATCAATAGAAGCTATCAAATCGGCTGTTAACGAGGCCGCGACTCATTGACATAACCGTAATATTGGAGTATAATAGAGGCATGACATATCGACACTTAAGCGAAGCCTGGCGACTCTACTTTTAGCCTGCGGTTAGTGTTTGATATCTTTTACAGAATTCAAATAAAGACCGCTCAGGTCTTTTTTAGGCTCCGCCAGAACAATTCGACCTTTAAAAGACCACTAAATCACCCGTTCCCAACGGCCCCAGAAGCTAAAACCTCAAACTGATATAATAGGAGCAACATGACTAAACCAGTAATCCTCACAGGCATTCGTGCCAACAACGACCTACACATAGGCAACTACTTCGGTGCGATGCTACCGACTATAGACATGGCTACTAGGCGGTCTAATGAATACGAGATAAACATGTTTATCCCTGATTTACATAGCTTTACGACGCCGATCGACCACAGCCTACTGTTTGACAGTATCATGAACAACGCCCGCGTATATGTTGCCGCAGGTCTACCACTTGATAACGACAATATCCACCTATATCGCCAGAGTTACGTCCCGGCTCATAGTGAGCTGGCGATACTACTCAACAACTTTACAGGTTTTGGTGAGATGGAGCGTATGACACAGTTCAAGGATAAATCCACAAAGCTCTCAAACGATAGAATTAGTGTCGGGCTATTTGACTATCCAGTCCTGATGGCGTCCGATATCTTGCTTTATGGCGCAAAATACATTCCTGTCGGCGACGATCAAACCCAACACCTCGAGTTTACCCGCGACATTGCCCAGCGCATAAACCACAAATTCGGCGAGCTCTTTACTGTGCCTGAATCAGTGGTAAAACAACACGAGTTTTTCGGCAAAGACCAAGGATTGCGCATCAAAGACCTAATTGACCCAAGCAAGAAGATGAGTAAGTCTGACGACACTGGTAGGGGGGTTATCTTTCTAAGCGACAGCCCCGAGGTGGCAAAAAAGAAAATCATGGGCGCGACCACCGATGGTATGGCTCGCGTCAACTACGACAAGACTAGTCAACCAGGTATCAGCAATCTACTTGAGATCCTCACGCTTGTCCGTCAAGCCAATGGGTGGGAAACGACCCTCGAGGAGGTTTGTGATGAGTTTACAGGCATGGAGCGCTATGGCGACTTCAAGAAGATAGTCGCCGACGAGATGGCGCGATTCTTGGAGAACTTCCAGGCGAAATTATCAGCCGTCTCTGACGGTGAAATCTTAGACAAGCTAGAGAAGTCAGAGCTTGCCATGAATACAGTTGCCAAAGAAACGCTACTTCGGGTTCAAAAAGCCATCGGATTAAGGCGATAGACGAAACGACAGAGTTAAAATATAGTGAGCGAAAAAATATGAAAATCACTACCAGCGACCTTTTATCGATTCTCCGACAGTTTAGAATTGCCGACGATAGTCATATTCCACGAAATATTGACCAAATCAAGCAAAGCCATCCCAATCTGATTAATCAACTAGTTAAATTTCGCTTCAATCGACATCACTTCTACGTGCTGCTAGACGAAACGGCCGAAGACCGAGCAAGCTACATCATGGAGCAAATTTACACCGCCGACAGTAACGTTCAGGGTGAGATTTTAGAAAATCCGATTAGCGAGCTAACAACCTACGGACTGCCGTTCAAGGGCAAAGATGTCTACCTATTTCAGCAGGTAGATAGTAAGAAACGCCTCGACGTACTGCTAGCTGAACGCTATCCAGAAACAAGCCGTAGTACCTGGCAAAAACACATTAAAGCTGGACATATTGCCGTCAACGGAACACCTGCAAAGAACGCCCGTCAAGAGGTTACTGTTGCGGATCATATTGCCATCAGCATCCCAGATCACACGGATTTCTCGAAACACGATCTACCAATTGTCTATATTGACGACGATGTAATTGTCATAAACAAGCCCGCTGGTGTATTAACCCACAGCAAAGGAGCATTAAATGATGAGTTCACGGTCGCGGACTTCTTTCGTCGCTACACAACAGTCGGACTAGACACCAATCGTCCTGGCATAGTTCATAGGCTCGACCGCGATACAAGTGGTCTGATTATCGGTGCACGTACGCCAGAGTCATTTGATCTATTGAAGTCGCAGTTTGCTAGTCGCAAAACCAAAAAAGATTATATAGCTATCTTAGATGGTTCGCCGAAACAACAACACGCCAAAATTGATATCCCAATCGGACGAAATCCAAGCGCACCAAGCACTTTTCGCGCTGACAGCAAAGGTAAGTCTGCCATTACAGATTATCGTATTCTAGACCAGGGCGACGGTAAATCGTTAGTGGCACTTCATCCGCTGACTGGTCGCACTCATCAGCTCCGAGTCCACATGCAGTATTTAGGTACGCCTATTACTGGTGATCGTGTCTACGGTAAACCATCTGACAGGCTCTATCTTCACGCCTACCGACTTGAAGCGACGACCGCTCCAGGATCTCGAAAAACCTTTATCGCACCCATACCAACAGAGTTTGGGAAATACTTTCCAAAGGTAAATCAGGATGTCGCTTCTATATAATCCCGAAACCAAGCAATTACTCGACAAGGTGACGATCGACATGCCTCACGCCTTACTACTCGAAGGTCCAGTCGGGGTGGGTCTATCTACGATAGCTCGTGATCTAGCTTGGCATGACTTAGCAGGCTTGATCCAAGGCACGGACAATGAAAACAACGTAGACATATCATCAAAAGGTGTGATTAGAATATCGCAAATCCGTGATCTAATCGAATCAACTCGCGGTAAACTAACAAAAAGACGAGTTTACGTGATCGACGAGGCAGACAAGATGAGCATACAGGCGCAAAACGCATTTTTGAAACTACTCGAAGAACCAAACAGATTCGTGTCGTTTATCATGACTTCTCATGCACCACAAAAGCTACTACCAACGATAATCTCACGCGTTCAACGAATACACATCAAGCCAATCGATCAGGCCTCTAGCCGTAATTTGATCAAAAACAAAGGCGTCAACGATGAACGTAAGCAAGCTCAGCTGCTATTTCTAGCCGGCGGACTGCCAGCTGAGCTTTCGCGCCTAATAAATGACGAGAAGCTATTTACCGAACGCTCGACCTATGCCGCCGATGCACGCACTTTTATCCAAGGTACTCCTTATCAAAAAGCGATGATTGCTCAAAAATACCATGGCGATCGAACCTCAGCCCTAGAGATGCTTACGGTGGCCCAGCAGATTCTCCGACATTCGCTCAGCTCCAACCCATCTCCGTCAATAGTGAGGCTTAGTGATCAGCTCGCTGACGCCTACGACCGGATCCTAGCCAACGGAAACATCCGTCTCCAACTAATAAACCTTGTGTTACAATAATATAGATATGTTTGGATTATTACTTGCAGTAGCATTTGGTGCGTTGGCGATCTGGCGACAGTCAACTGTCAATGATACTCCAGGTGATATATCACAACGTCTTTCGAGTAAGCTAAATAAACTATGGGACATAGCTCAAGAGAGCCTGAGAGATCGCAAATATTTACGAGCCGAAAAGGCTCTTTTGACGATTCTCCGTGTAGATGAACGGAATGCCACCGCCTACAACCGACTCGGTATCCTATACGCTAAACAACAGGCCTACACCGACGCAATCGAATGTTTTGAGATTGCCCAAAGCCTTGAACCGAGTGCCTCAAGCCTTCATAATGTCGGCTTGATTTACTACGAAACCGCTAATTACGACAAAGCGGCTTTGGCTTTTGAGCAAGCCTTATCTATGGAGGACGACCTAGCAGCACGACACATCGCCTACGCCAAGGTACAGGAAAAATTAGGTCATCAAAAAAAGATGATTGAGAGTCTAGAGCGCGCCGTAAAAATCGAACCGAGCATTCAGAGTTACCATATCCTTGCCGACGCATACGAGCGCACCGGCCAGACAGACAAGGCAGGTGAACTGCGTGCTCGCATAGAAAAAGCCGTTGCAAGCAAAAATCCTCCAGCACGAAGCGTACATCAAGTGCGCAAAGTGCAGATGTAGCCTTGTTTTTTTACCTCTGACGGGTTACAATTAGGGCTGTGCCGCTTTAGCTCAGTTGGTTAGAGCAGCTGTTTTGTAAACAGCAGGTCCTGGGTTCGAATCCCTGAAGCGGCTCCACGGTTTATAAGCGACATGGTTCGTATTTGCCGGAGTCGTCTAGTGGCAATGACAAGAGACTGTAAATCTCTCGGCGCAAGCCTTCGTAGGTTCGAGTCCTACCTCCGGTACCAAAGCAGGACAAAACTAAGAAACTGAGCGCGAAGGCGCTCTTTTTTCTAGCGTTTTGCGTAACAATACCCATACTCCAAGGGGGGAGAGAAATTTCTGGGGCAGTCGTAAGCTGCGTCTTTTTGGATTTTAGAAAAAGGTTTAATCATTCTATTTTCACTAACGCCTCCTTGATGACACTCGACCGACGGTTTTTACAATTGCATTGAGGTCTGAAGCTTGATTTAGCCATTGCCGCATAGGTTTAATCCAAGCATTGGCGACAAGCGTAGCTTGCTGATCTGTTCCTCCAGCAATTGCGGCTCTGCGCATTTAATCATTTTACTCTTGCGTGTACAGCGATGATACGCATATTCGTGTATATTGCCGCCTGTATTTTATTTTCTTTTCAGCAATTATAGACATATCGCACGCACCACGGGTCAACAAAATGCATGTTTGCGTGGTGGCAGCAAAGCAGACAACATCGTGGTGCGTGTCAATGCGGACACACACGAGGACACATTGAAACGAAAGGGCACGCGCCCGACAATCATGAAAGGTCGTCCGATCAAAGGTTATATCGACCTCGACAGCGAGGGGCGAAAGGACTTGAGGGGGTGGGTAGAGCTGGCGCCGAGGCTTAATTAAGAGTTGGTAAGCGAGAAGAAGTAATCCCAGAGCTACGCTATATCTAGCGTGTATACACCAGATATAGCGTAGCTATTACCTATTGCTCTCTTCAAAAGCAAGTCGCCCACGTGTCGCAACAATCGCCACGACTGCTAGCGCTGTCAGACTGAGTGCAGCAGGCCAGTTGTTGGCGACAGCAACGCCGCTGAGCGTCGCGACAACAAAGAGCGACCAGTTAACGCTATTGTGCGCGAGTATAGCAAGAAACACACTACCGCGTGCCTTGTTGACGAGCCATGACATCACGACCAACATACTCACCACTAGTACAAGGTACGCCCATAACTGCGAAACACCACTACGTGCTGTGTCCCATTCGGAAGTAAAGAATAATGGTGTATGCCATAGACAGTGCACGACACCCAAAATAACCGCTGCAACTAGCGGGTGATACCGCTGCTGCAAACGGTGAAGAGCAAAACCTCGCCAGCCGCCCTCTTCTTGTAGCGGACCGCCAGCAAGATACGTAACAAATGTGACGAGCAGTGTCGTGATAATCGCAGGCGATATGTCGGACGAAATCCCAACACCACCAAAGAGGAAATACGCCGCACAAATCGCTAGAGGAATTGCCACGAATGCGAGAATATATGCCAGTGGATGCACTCGCCACTGCGTAAAGCTCTTTTTTAGTTGCTTTACTCCTTTGCGTCCACTCGCAATGCGAGTAACAACAAACACTGTAACCAGCGGTCCCGCGATAAGCCCGAGCTGATTGACGCCAGCAACCGCAGAATGTGGCAGTTCATACGGCAGCAACCCGACGCCTGTCTGCGACAACCACCACGGACTCCACCCAATCCACGACCCAAGATATGCGAGAATAAAGAATGATGCGAGGGGATAGGCACGAATAATGCTAATGAACTTGTTTTTTATAGATAGTTGGCTCATAGAGCTATTGTACCTTACTGGTTATGTTGTAACCAGCAGCACGACTCACAGTTTTTAGCATTTTGTACTAAAATAGATTCTAGCAGAATTGCAAATTCCCACCAAAATAAGCACACCAAGTACTTGTGACTTGGTGTATTATTATGTTAAAAAGGAGTTATATATGAGCGACGAGCTGGAATTAGAGCTGACATTTCTCGCCAAAGGGCTACCCCCAGAGATCGAGTTTACATCACCGACTCGTATTGTAGATATCTACATCCCAGATACACCTAGTCATTCACATCTAAGGCTTAGGCAAAAAGGCGACAAATACGAAATCACTAAAAAAACACCAGTCCTTGACGACGACGCTTCTAGACAAATTGAGCGAACAATACCGCTGACAAAAGATGAGTTTACTGCTCTTGCAGGGTGCAGCAATAAGCGCGTAGCAAAAGACCGCTACAAGCTTAACATTGATGGCAAATTAGCCGAAATTGATGTTTTTCTAGAGGACTTAACTGGCTTGGTGCTGATAGATTTTGAGTTTAGAACTCTTGAGGAAAAGGCCAACTTCATAGCGCCATCAATAACTCTATCAGACGTCACTCAGGAGGATTTCATCGCGGGGGGACTGCTAGCCGGTAAAAAATATGACGAAATTACCCAAAAGCTAGATGAGTTTGGCTACAAAAAGATTACTTAAATAATCACAGCCCCCAATTAACTAGAGCCCAAAAGCTAATCTCTCTTTTTTAGTTTCGGTGCGACATCTATACATCGTTTGCAGTAACCTTGGATCTCTAGTTGATGAGTTGGTCGGTAGATGTTGTGCTTTTTAGCCAGCTCGGCGATCAGGTGCTCGATTCTATGATCCTCTTCCACGGCAATTATGGTCCCACACCCCAAGCAAGAAATATGATGATGGTGGTCAGAGAACGCATCAGATAGCTCAATCTTATATTTCCAGCCAATATATATCTTGTTGATGATATGTAACTTTTCAAATAGCGCGATCGTACGGTAAATACTCGTGCGGTCAATTTTGTCTTTTAGGCACTGATAGAGACTATTCATAGACTGAGGCTCTTTGTGATGCAATGCCAAAAACACCTGCTTACGTGCATTTGTGACATGTAAGCCGTTGGCTTTTAGTACCTCTGCTAGGGACGATTCTGGGCTACTCATTGTTGCAATAGTATAGACAAATTGCAACAAATTTGCAATGTATATCAAAGTCAACTTAAAATAATTTCATGAAAAAAGCACTTATAGTCGTGACGGGGGTCAAATTCTCGCCACTTAAAAAAGAATTTAATGGTGGACAGATCGTCAACTATATCGATCATAAAGGCAAAAAATACAAGATGAACGCTGGTGCAGGAGTCGTTCGACAACTGATTGACGATTACGAAATAATTGCGTGCGGTTATTCACAATCTGACGCTCAGATACTTGAGTCTGAATTTGGCCTATCAAAGGATCGTTTTTATGAAGTAGACCTGCTAAACAAACAACAGGTAAATGAGTTTGTCAAGCAAGTCGCCAGCCTCAAGCGGTCGCTCGGGCTACCAGTCCATCTTGTCCATTATGGTGGCGCTTCAGATACAGCGACACCTCTACCAAATAACAGTCTATTAGCACATACCTGGGAAATGCGGGCAGAGGCAATTCCTGACCTCGTAGCCAACAACTGTGTCACTCTAATAAACATCCTACAAGCGATGAAGCAGGCAAAAATCTTTGCCGACCAGCCAATCAGCAAGGTAATATTTATCTCAGCTGCTGCTGCCGTACGCGCCAAACAGTCGCTCGGGCTAGATGTCGCGCAAAAAGGCGCTGGTCACGGACTTATCCGAACCGTTGCCCTCGACCTAACACCCGAGAACATATTTGTGACCGAAATAATGCCAGGCAGTACCGATAGCGGGTTCTTTGACAACGACTACACGCTCGACACAGCAGTAGACATCACAAAAAACCTCGGCTACCATCCAACAGTCGAGACTTATCCCGTATTTACGGCCGAACAAATCGGAGACGCCGCAAAATATAGCCTAGATGCAAACTGTAATATTCGCGAGATCGTCCTATTGCCATACGGACAATTCCCGCACCTAGGAGCCTAGCTTATGGAAAGCAAAAAATTTGAAGTCATCTCGGTGCTCGGTCCGCTTGGGGCAGGCAAGACTACCACGCTAAACCGTTTAATCGAACATATACCACTTGACGATAGCTATGCAGTTGTAGTCAATGATGTTGGCGAAAATAACGTTGACGCAAGACGTATTTGGGATCACCCAGCCAACCGTAGCGAGAAAATCATTCCACTCACCGCCGGCTGTATTGGCTGTAGTGACGTCACCCAATTCAAAGATGCCCTAGAACGAGTCCACGATTCTGGCATAAATGTCCTGTTCATAGAGCCGACTGGCATCGCCCCTGGGACAGAAATTGCTAACGTGGTTCGTTCGAGCGGCTTTGACCTCAGTGTTATAGCCCTAGCAAACGCTCAAACCGTTGAACGTGACCTCAAGTGGCAGGTTCTCCCAAGTCAACTTTCGGTCGCAGATATAATCGGCATCACTCACATACCAGACAGCAGTAATGACGCTGACGTCATGAATACCGTTTTAGATCAACTTCCACCACTAGCCGATGATGTTTCGGTTGAATTAATCAAACCTAACTCTACTGATTTTTTTGAAATCCTTGCCAAACTTCGTGGCATGGATCGTGAGCTAAGATTCGGTCGTCATCTGCTAGAGGTGTGCGGCTGCGACTGCGGTCACGAACACGGCCATGATCATGTACACAACCACGGAGTAAGCGCCAAATCTTTTCGCCTCAAGCCAGATATCAACGTCTCTGATATTAAAAATATTCTTATGCCATTGACCGCCAACGATGCCAATCCGTTGCTTCGGGCAAAAGGCACCGTCGGTGGCATCCACTTTGACCTAGTAGGCAACGAATGGAACACTCAAGGAGGCGTAACCAGTGAACAGTCGACTATGAACGTTATCTTTGGAGGACGCATCCCACAGACATTCTCTAATGATATTTCCAAAGTGATCGAGCCTATCGAACGCATCGAGGTGTCTGGCGATAAAAAGTCCATAGTCAAATCAATCAGCGATTTGTCTATCGCAGAACGCTCGTCTATTGTTCACGAACGTACTAGCCAATATCCGTCACCGATTAGTATTTCTCACGGCGAGCTAATCCCTGACTGCGAGGCTGACGAAGGCTATGAAATTGCTTTTTGGGGAAATCACGATGATATGCCAGACGACATCAAAAAGTTGGCGATGAATAAATATATCTCTTTCCGCTTAGCTGGACTACACGAGCTACAACATCATCCCGAATCAATTACCAATGTAGACAGCAAGCGCTCATACTGGATGAGGCGCTATGGTGCTACATTAGGCTATAATGGCTATTATCTGACCGACTTCATAGACGGGGATAGTCTCACAAAGCTACGTGAGCACAATCCTGCTCATCTACTCACTCAAGGGCTGCTTGACCTCGATGAGCTAACCTTTGATGAGGGTAGAGCAGAAGAAAAACCAGAGTTCGTCAAAGCCGTTCTCAACGAGGCAATCGTAAATGGGCACGTTTCTCCTCGTGAGGTGACTGAGCTAGGCGCGCATATGCTTAAGCTGTCTGAAGCCAATCCGTCGTTTCACGAACGCTGGACAAAAGCATTACATAGCCTTGAGCTCAAGTCATAGACAGTTCTACATAAACGCAGTACTATACTACGAGTTATCAAATAAAATAATCGCCAATTCAGCGATTATTTTAGTAAAAATCTATTCTGGAGCCACGATCGGGATTTGAACCCGAGACCCCTTCCTTACCATGGAAGTGCTCTACCAACTGAGCTATCGCGGCACGACGTGCGATGACATCTGAAATGGTCAGGCTATCTCAGATATTGTACCACACCAACGCCATATTTATAGCAAATATCAGTCAGCCTAGTCTATCTTAACTACTTCTTACTGCCTGAACGAGAGCTAACAAAAGCCTCAATCAACGCCCACATAATTGCGTTCACGAAAAATATAAATATCGCACCTGCCGCTACCATAAGTAGCTTTTTACCTAGGCTGTCATTTAGTAACGTAACTACGCCAGCCAGAGCAGCCAATATAGAGGCAACGATAACGTATGCTTGTTGGAGCTTACGACGCTGATTCTTTTCACTCGACCACGACACATAAACTTGCTTAATCACATCTTGCATATTTTTATTATAGCACTTTACGTATAGAATGTCAATGTAGGGTGTTTTGCGCCGACAAGCTATACTGAGCTTATGGCACAATTTAGTTTTGATATCGAATCTACCTACGACAAGGCCGAAATGAATAACGTCGAACAGCTAGTTGTTCGTGAGATAGCTAACCGATACGACTTCAAGGGCACACCAGCAGGAATTGAGTGGCTGGCCGACAAAAAGGGATTCAAGGTCATCGGCAGTAACGAGTGGCAGCTTGAAAGCGTAATCGACATGATAGGTAAGCAACTAGCAAAACGTGGAATGACCAGCAAGGTACTTGACCTGTCTGGCAAGGTTACCGAGGCAAATATGCGTGCTTGGAAAGATGTACCGTTCAAGGATGGTCTCAAGCAAGATGACGCCAAGCGGATTACCAAGCTTCTCAAAGAAAAACACCCCAAGGTGAAGGCGCAGATTCAGGGAGATGCTGTGCGCGTTATGAGCAATAGTAAGGACGAGCTTCAATCGGTCATACAGGCTCTACGCACTGGCGACTTTGATTTTCCGCTCTCGTTTACAAATTACCGATAAGCTATTGTAATAGAGGTAGCTATCTGGTATACTACGTAGTTGAAGTTTTATATCAACGTATAAAGGAAGTTTATGGCTAAGAAGACGAATACCAAGCGCAAGACCATCGCTCTCGTAAGCGAGCTGACTGGGCACCGCACATACGTGACCCGCAAAAATACACAAAACACTCCAGACAACCTGGAGCTGATGAAGTACGACCCAAAAGCTCGTAAGCACGCAAAATACGTAGAGACTAAGAAATCTCTCGGCCGCAACGAAGTTAAGCCACGAAAAGGCTAGTTTGCCGCCTATTTTACTGAGTAGATCGTGTCGATCGACTCAGCGAGCCATAATCCATTTGAAAGCATCTTCTCAAGTAGCGCCTCATTGGGGCGCTCGCTTTCGATATAGAGGTATAATGAACCTTCTTTGATTTCTATACTAGCACCCGAAAAGTGTGTCGCGATAACCATAGCCACCTGAGGCGTTATAGTACGCTCAATATTAAGCGCGTGAGTCGCTTTTCCATAAACAGTATACTCGCTGATAAATCGGTGCGGATAAGCACCATAAAAACTACCTATAGCCAGCGGGTAAATCCGCTCATAAGACGCTCTGAATACAGAGTCCTGGGAATGATGACCGACGTAGCAATGGGGAACTTCCGCCTTCGTATGAAGGTCTATCGCCACAATCAGCCAATGACAACGACGCTCTTTGGTGTCATCAGGCCGTTTGAGAACATCATTGCGAGAAACAAGCATCACGTCGTAGCCGCGGATAGTACCTGCACAGTAGTTGTCGTCGATATGAGTCGCCGAAACAGTATGTCCACGCACTAACCGATGTTCGTCGTTTCGCTGATCAACATGGCCAAAATAAACTAGACCGACCTTTTCAGCAAAACCTTCGATCGTTTTGCGAGTCATTTGAGTACGAATAACGTGCCTGGGTCGCATATGGCGAACTGCACGCCTCATCCGTAGTATGGCTCGCTGTCTTGCCGTCATATATCACTTATCCGTTATCGTATCTAGAAGGGTTGAAACATACTCCGCTTGGCTCCAACACAGAGGCGAGACCGACGCCTCCTCGAGAGTCCTTGGATCGATCTGCTCCGCCAAAATACCGCTAGACCAGGCTGAATCACACACCCATCTTAGGATTGCGTTTGCTGACTCGGTTTTTCCGACCTCGAGAAAATATTGCGCCACCCAAAGCGTTGTTACAAACCACCAGTTAGGCTTATCAGATCCATCAGCACGACGATAGCCATCGTGTTCATATCGGGGCAGACCCGGCCGGTCGTCGGTTGCTCCAAAAGTCGTCAAGGCAGTCTCCACCGCGTACTTGGTCTGTTCGCTACTGGTAGGAAAAAGTCCAAACATGAATGTACCAAAGATACTCGACATGTCAATCGTCTCATCGGGCGTAATCGTTCCATCTTCGGCAACCGACACGCCCTTGTAAAATGCCTTGCGCGACTCATTGTAGAGATGCTTTTGAGCCGATTCATGAATATCCTCCGCAACTGCCCGCCACTGAACCGCGTTATCACTGTCTTTATAAAGCTCGGCTAAATCAGCCGCCGCAAGCAGTGCCGCATGAGTTACCGCAGTAGTGTAGGTTGTAGTCATAAACTTCTCTTCCCAAAGGTCGTATGACGGCTTCGGCAATCCAGTATGTTTGTCTACATAATGTGCCAGAAAATTTGCCATCGGTAATACCATTGGCTCATAGAACTCTTTGAGCAGCGCTTCATTGCCAGAAGCGTGATAAAACTCACTAAATACGAAAAGCACCAGAGCAGTTTCGTCCTCTTGAATCGGCGCAGAAACCGTACCGTCAGCATGTAAATACGGATGCCAACTACTACCAAGCGCTCCGTCCGCCCTATATTTGTGCATCAAAAAGCCACCTGCATTGAGTGCGCGCCGACAAAACTCGAAAAATTTATAGGCTTCTTCTCTGTAGCCCATTCTAATTAACGGCCACAGTACGTACGCACCGTCGCGCGGCCAGCAATAAGCATAAGCGTCGCGCCAGTAGTTAAGCATACCACTATCGGTGCTAGCAATAACCGCTCCGCGCTTATCGATGTGAGATTTTATCAGCATAACACTTCGGATAAATTGATCTCGATGTCCTGTGTCGATCTTGTCAGCAAACACTTTAGCGGGTTTCAGCCAATTGTGCCACCATTTTACAGTGACGTCTAAGCGTTTGTGTACGCCCTGGGAGACAATTTGTTTATTAACATACAGCGCCTGTCGAGTAGACGTACCACACGCAATCCAGTAATGAAATCGCGAGGAGCTGTGTGGAGATAACGTAATTTTAAACCGAATAATTGAATCTACTCGACCGTGCTCAACCGGACACATCGACAACTCACCATCATCGGCATCGCGATAAGTGCCTTCGCGCCCTTCAATACCATAAAGACCGACCGAATACTGATCAAAATACTCTCCATCATCGTCTTGGGCAGAGATAACAAACGCGCGACGGCCTCGGTAGTGCAGAATTGCATTTGCGTCAGGTAAGTACTGGGCCGTATCGGTATTACTCCTAGCGTCACCAATCACAAATGACTGGTGCAGGAATATACGAACGTCACGCGGTGAGCTCTTCGTATTTATGATATGAATATTGCGCATAAAAGCATTAAACTCAGCGTCGACCGTGTCATCGAATTCAACAATAATTCCCAGTCTGGCGTGCTTAGCGATAATGTGTCCGACTAGTGCTTCATGAGGATAGGTAAAATTAAATTCCCAGCTACCATCGTCTAGCCAGCTCAGTATGCCATCGACCCAAATGCCTACACGGTGACGAGTATCTTTGCCAGCCGAATGGTTTTCAAGCCCAACATACGGAAAATAAAAATCGTGGACCTCGCCAAACTTATTGATCCCAACATGAAGCTCGCCGTTACTGAGAACAATCGGTCGCGCCACCTAAAAACCCCCGTGCCCAGAATGCTCGTGCGTACGATATCTCACGTCACGAACAGCATTCATGAAGTACAAGAACGCATCATATGGAGAATCGTATGGACTAAAGTACGCGTGAACATCGCCGTCAGTAAAATACTTTGTGCACATATAGTATGCGTGGTCGCTCGTTGTCAATCGTCGCCAATCTTCGATCAATTGCTTGTCGTTGGTGCGAAGAACGTCCGACTCTAGATCATAAAGATGGCGCATCGCTTCGTGTTGCATAGAGTTACCAAGCCACGCCGTGAGGTCGCGCTCTGTATCTGCCCAGGTGATAGTCTGCGGACAGTCAACCATATCTACTGGCTCAAAAGAATCGCAGGCTTCGCTTACTGTATAGAAGGTATTTGCAGGATTCTTTAGCCAACGACCGACAAAATCAGCAAAAAAGTCAAAGATCCCTGTATCTGCCCATTGGTGTTCACCAAACGTCTCGTAGTCCATAAACAGATTCACCACATTGCCATCGTCACCCAGAGCGCTATTGACCCATACATCATACGTATCAGCGTGAAGCGGATACAACTCCCAGGCTTTATTGCTAAACCGAAAAGCGATATCGTCACTGAGCTGATAGTTCTTCATCAAAAGTTTGATGCTAGTGGTATCAGCCGGCCTATAGACATAGTTTGCATTTCGCCAGCCCAACACAGGATCCCAACCTTCGGTCAAAATGCCCTTAAAACCATATTTATCGGCCCATTTGGCGAGTTCGTTATTGTAACTTAACTCTGTGTTACGAAAGACGCTAGTTTCAACCCCAAAAACATCACGAATTTTTTGGCGATGAAGCTCAACCTGATGCTCAAATTCGCTCCGGCTGTAGAAAAATGCCAGGCTATGGTAATAGGTCTCAGACACTATCTCAACCCGACCTGTCTTGACGAGTTCACGAAAACTATCAAGCACATCCGGCGCCCACGCCTCAGCTTGGTCAATAAATGTACCAGTGATAGACAAGGATACTTTAAAGTCTGGATGTCGCTCAAGCAATGTTCGGAGTAGCGCATTCATTGGTCGATACGATTTATCGGCAACTTTTAGAAATATTTCGCGGTTATCGCGGTGTAATTCTCGGGTGGTTGAGAAATAATCGTGGTTTTGGGCCGTATCAAATACCGTATACTCACGCACCCTCCATGGCTGGTGGACGTGAAGGTATAGAACTACGCCGCGCTTGCTACTCATGCGGTTGCTCCTATCTTCATACGTTTATAGAGATGTAGGCACGTCCGTGCGACATCATGCCAGCTCAGACGCGCGTATTCGCGCTTAACGTCTTGTTTGAGTTGCGCACAAAGAGCAGGGGACTTAGCGATACCGACCAATTGATCGGCCAGTCTGTCGACATCCCAAAAATCATAACGAAAAATACTATTTAGCACCTCGCCGACACCCGACTGCTTACTGATAATTAGTGCCGTACCGTGATGTGCTGCCTCCAGCGCGGTCAGTCCAAACGGCTCTGAAACGGAGCTCATAACAAATATATCAGCCACACTATAGGCGTCACGCCATTGTTTGCCCCTGACAAAGCCCGTAAAGAAAACTTTGTCAGAAATGCCCAGGTCGGCCGCGAGCGAAATCAACTCATTACGCTGTTCACCATCACCCGCCAGTAGCATAACCAACTTATCGTGCTTACTACAAGCTTTTGCCATACCACGCATAAGCTGCACCAAACCCTTTTGCGCCGTAAATCGAGTAACCGTAGATACAACTGCATAGCCCTCCTCACGAAGCGACTCAAGATACTTATAAGTACGCTTGTCATACTCGTAGTTACCGAGTGACGCCAGATCAATTGCATTATGAACAACCTCAATTTTGTCGGCAGGGATATGGTATTTATGGATAATGATGTTTTTAGTAATTTCACTAACTGCGATAATTCGATCCGCCATCATCAGCCCCTGATACTCGATCTCGTGAACAATTGGATTACCACTTCCAAATGACCCCGCACGATCAAACTCAGTGGCGTGAACGTGGACAATCAATGGTGCGTCGGTCAGCTCTTTGGCACGCATGCCAGCCTCCATCGTCAACCAATCATGGGCATGAATCACGTCAGGCATACCAATCTTTTTTATCTTAATTAAACGCTCGACAAATCTGACATAACGCTTCTGCACCCCACGCATAGTCTGTAAATCTCGCAGATCTACCGCGTCGAGGTCTATCTCATCTACATATTTGCTATCATATGCCCCCATCAAGCCAAACTTATGAATAGGATTGAGCCTAGTAGCAGCGTGAATATTCATATACTCGGTACCAGGATGGTGCGCGTCATAAGGCAAAACGAAATCTATCGACGCACCCTGGTGGGCAAGAGCTTTTGATAGATGATAACAAGCCACACCCAGACCTCCGCTGTTGTGCGGCGGGAGTTCCCACCCAAGCATAAGTATGTTCATGTCACCCATGTTAGATTACAGTCTGCAATCTAATTTCCCCTTTTTTGCTAACATATTCACAACTAGTATACGCCTCTCCATAAGCGTTTTGCAACCGATTAAATACATTTAACGAAAAAGTCGCTCTTAGAATATAGTAGAGAGACCTACAAACTGCTACAATACTGAGCGTGAGTAATACAATTAAACACCCCCAAGCATTTTTAGATGATATGCATCATCTATTCATAGAGCCAAACGCATTCCGCTCTATCTTAATCCTGATCGCCTCACTAATCATAGCCTATTGGCTTAGCCGTTTTCTTGCAAAAGGAATTATCTATATCGCTCAAAAGGTTGGGCGTCGTAGTGACAACGAATCAGATGATGCCCGTGTGATGCGCCTACGCCAGACCGAAACTTATCTTAGTATCACAGTTGCAATCGTCCGCGCTCTGGTTGTTGCCGTTGTCGGCTTCGTCGCCTGGAGAGCACTTAGTCCGTTCTCTTCAAACAGTGCGGCAGCAAATAGCGTGGCCGCAATTGGGGCTAGTGCATTCTTTATTGTCATCGCTGGTCAGACGATCGGCATCATTTTGCGCGATCTAACCGCTGGTTCGACTATGATAACTGAAGGTTGGTACAAGATTGGTGACTTCATCAAAATTGAACCATACTGGGATGTCGCTGGTGTCGTCGAGCGATTTACCCTTCGCTCCACCCGAATACGCGCACTCAACGGTGAGATCATCTGGGTACACAACCAGAACATCACTGGTGTCCACGTAGTACCAAAGGGCGTCCGAACTCTAGCCGTTGACGTATTTGTCCGCGACAAAGAGGCTGGCGAAAAAGCGATCAATAAAATCATCTCCGCTATTCCAAAAGGCAAAACCATGCTCGCCAAACCACTACGAATTATCCGCACTGAGGAGTGGGGAAAAGATCGTTGGCGAATCACCGTCCTAGGACAAACCGCACCTGGTCGTGAGTGGCTGATCGAAAAGTTCTTTGTCGAAGCCTGCATCGATCTCGACGACGGCAAAGTAGGCTCCGAAAAACTCCTCGCACTTCCGCCAATGTCACGCTACGCCGACGAAGGAGCTGACCGTCACTTCAAGCGCGCTGTCCTAGTCAAGCCCGAAGACGAGCAAAAGTAGCAGTTTTATCATAAAATCTGGTATAATACTCTGGTATGCGAGAAGTACAGGGGAGTAGCTCAGTTGGTAGAGCACCGGTCTCCAAAACCGGGTGTCGCAGGTTCAAGTCCTGTCTCCCCTGCCAGAGGAGCATGTATAAAAAGTCCACTAGCTGGACTTTTTATTACAAACCTAAAAATAGTTTCTTCGCCAAAATGAATAAAGCCGGAGCCCGAACCCTCTTAGAGGGAACAGACTCCAGCTTTTAGACCCTGCTACCCTAGCAGCTCCGTATCGTATACGGTATAGTCCGCTCGATATATAAGTAGATACCTACCATCAATACGAAAAGCCGTTGATTTAGGGATGTCAGTCGAAAAGGTCTCGACATGATCCCCGGCAAAAACGGCCAATGGCGTCCCATCCTGACTGCGCACCATGATAGTGCGTGCCTTACCCTGCCACAGGTTACCGTAGCGGTACCTGATATCATTAAGCCACGGAGTGCCTGGCTCAGTGTTCGAAAACCGAACCTCATTCGGCAGACTGTCTGAGATATCCACGATACCGTTTTGTGCAAATATCAACGTTGAGCCAACATGGGTGATATGATTATCACCCAAGCTGATTAGCAGGACAGACGAGTCTTTATTCGACTCTCCATCCCTGGCCTTTGAATCAAACGATTTGTCTCTTGAGAATCTAAATGACTCCCCGGACACTCTATCAATCAGCCGTGACGATTCATTGTAGGTGGATACCGTACCCGACACGCCTCTGATAGCCCGCGAAAATTCCTCCGAGGACATACTGATGGCTGCACACGATGACAGCAAAATTGTCATCAGCACAGCCAAAACAACGCTCAAGAGGCCGAAGAAACGACGATACATTACGCGCACTCCTAGAGTAGTAGTTACTTGTACGACACCTAAAGTCATACAACGTTGTATATTATAAATTTTAGTGGTTGTTTTGTCAATATCACAAAATAGCCCTACGCAATTTGCAGGGCTATTCGTTAGAGGATTTGACTGTAGACTTTTACCGTAGGTTACGGCGACTTGCCATGTAGGCTGCACCGACACCGACTAGACCACCGATACCGATTACACTCATAGTGTCCGTGAGACCAGTGTGTGGCAACTCTTTTACTGGTGTTGGAGGTACCTCAGCACATTTGCTCATATCAGTTGTCATAGTATTTTCATCGTAGTCTTTTTTAGCAATCTTCTTGATCTCTTTTGTGTTTATGACACAGACCTGGATGTCGCCACATCGCGCGATATCAGTTGTCATGTGCGACTCGTCGTATTCGCTACGTTCGATGGTCTTGATCGTGTTGTCTCGGAGATCACAGACCTTAATTCGCTCTTTGGTCTCAGTAGTCGCGTCATCACAATCATCTGGGGTGCCAGGTACAGTTGGCGTATCAACACATACTGAGTTTTTGTGAGTACCAGATGAGTACTTCATATACTTAGCTGTAAGCGTGAATCGCATCGACTCACCAACCTTTAGTTCAGGAATCGTATGAGTCCAAACGTTATCAGCAATCTTGCCAGCATCTGCTGAGACAAGCGTTACCTCAGCTGGCGCCTTGTCAGTAACGACTGCATCCTTTAGAGCTACGTTACCGGTGTTTTTAACGACAATTTCGTAAGTGAACTGCTCACCAACGGCAACCTTGTCGTGCTTTTTGTTGTTTACGGTCTTGACGATGTCGATACCAGGCTTGAGCTCCTGAGCGACAGTGACTTCAGTTACACATGTACCAGGCGCTGTTACAAGCTGACCATTTACGTTGACACGAACCTGTGCAGATACTTTGTAAGTACCAGGCTTGTCATAGTTGTGCGTCACACTTGAACCGCCAGTTGCACTAGTGCCATCACCAAATGAGTATACGTAGTCTTTGATAGATGCGCCATTTGCCGCACTTGCATCAGTAGTGAAGCGATACTCTGTTCGGCTTACTTTAGTAGCAGATAGCGAGTTACACTTATAGACTGGCTTTGGCGGAACGGGTACTGGTGTCGCTACCAGCGGGTTACCACATGAGTAGTAAACTGCTGAGACAAATTGGCCATTTGAGTCAAACCAAATGTGCACAGCGATACCGTCGGTGCGCATAGCCGAGCCTGCACGACGCTGGTAGAGTGTCTTGCCGCCGATATTAACCTTTGTGTCGCCTGAGAAATACTGACGACCAACGGTTACACCATTTGTAGCAACGAGTCGACCGTCGTACCAGACTTCACCTTTTCGGTTAACATAACCCTGCTTTTGAGCCATTCCATTAATCTGTGAAGAACTAACTCCATAGTGACTAAATATGGCAGGTAGGTCACCAGTTTTGTTGGCGTTATATTTTGACTTCAACTCCTGAGGCGTAATTGCACCACAGTAAATTATTGAGTTACGATTACAGTCACGCGCACTTGGATTGACCGCATCGGCACGGTCTCCTGCGAGGTAGTTGATCCCCGCAAATGCTGCAGCTGCAACTGCAACTCCTATGATAATATTCCTTAGTTTATTCATGTATGCCTCCTCTAAAGCTCACATTTTTTACACGGCTTTTCCGTGTTTATGGTTTACATTATAGCAAGTTATTTACATTATGTCAATATGCATGAGTAGTATATGATACTTATGGTTATTTTTATCCTACCTCTGTTAATTGCCTCCAAAATCAGGTATTAAACGAAACCTGAGAAAAATTGTCATCTTTTTTGATATAATCAGCCTATGAAATCGTTACATCTGACGCGGCCGCATGCGATTATGATGGTGGGACTCCCAGGAAGCGGCAAAAGCTTTTTTGCAAGCCAATTTGCTGAAATGTTCAATGCGCCCTATATCGACAGCTTAGCGATCGAATCAAAAGCGTCTGATGCCGCTGCTGCTAGCGACCTGGTCGCGATGATGCTTGCAGAAATCATAAAAACCGGTCAAACGTTTATATTTGAAGGTAATAGTGACAGTCGTGCACGACGCACCGAGTTTGCTAGATGGGCAAGGGATAAAGGCTACCAGCCGATGCTCATCTGGGTTCAAGCCGACCAGACCACTTCACTCGGTCGTTCATTGAGAGCAAAAACTCTCACCCGCGATCAATTTGCCGATGCTGTTCGTAAATTTAGCCCTCCGCACCCACACGAAAAACCAGTAGTAATCAGTGGTCGACACACCTACGCCAGCCAGGCAAAAGTCGTTCTCGGACGTCTCAGTAAAGATAATCGCCCAACCGAATCGTTACAAACAGACCGTCCATTATCTGGCGGTGGACGTTCAATCATGATTCGCTAATTTTATGACCAGCTTTGATGATCCAGAGTTTGGAGAAATCCGGATTCAAAAGCGCAAAGGCTCACGAGCAGTTAGAATCCGCGTCGGCACAGATGGTCGATATATCGCCACTGCACCCACCTACACACCGATATTTTTCATTAAGCAAGTCGTTAATTCGTCGCGCGAAGAATTGCGTAAATTGGCATCACACACCTCTATAGAAAATCCGTACGTCGACGGTCAACTAGTCGGTCGGTATCACACCTTAGCCGTTGTGCCGACACAGATGGTCAAAGAGCCAGCCACCAAGGTCCAGCGCAATCGCTTGCTAGTCTATTTGCCACCAGGCTTTGCGCTCGAGGATACACAGGTGCAACAAAAAATTCGAAATAGCGCTATCGCTATCCTTCGCAAGGAGGCGAAGGCTTATCTACCATCACGGCTCAAAGAACTAGCGACCAGGCATGACTTTCACTATGAGCGAGTTAGATTTAGTCATGCGAGTAGTCGCTGGGGAAGTTGCAGCAGTAGCGGCACAATCAGCCTAAATATCGCACTGATGAAGCTTGCGCCCGAGTTGATAGATTATGTTTTGATCCATGAACTATGCCACACCAGACACATGAACCACTCGACGGCGTTTTGGACAGAGGTGGGCCGCTACGACCCCCACCATAGAACCCACCGACAGCGAATCAAGCGCGAAACCCCGACCGTATAATTTAGTCTTTGATTTCTTTTTTGCTTAAGATTATAATGAGAGACAATGAAACAGAGAAAGGGTGGCGCTCGGGGGACAAACGCTCACGTAGAGCGGATTGTTCATATTGCTGGTCTGGTCGTTCCTATAACGCTCCTCTTGTACGGCGCCCTGATTGTCTTTGATGTCATCAAAAACAATCACCACTTTAACCACTTACTGTTTGCCATCATTGGGATACTCTGGATTGCACTTAGCATCTATCAGTTCTTTGTGCCATCGCGCTCGCGGGTTGAATCAATAATCCGCATCATTGCATATCATGTGCTAGCCTCGCTACACATTTTGGCGGTTACGGGACTAGACATGCCGCTCACTGGCGCCTGGATCGTCCTATTCCTGGCGTCATACGCCTATTTTGGTAGAAGAGGACTCAATCTAAGCATATTTGTACTATTTGGGGTTACAGTTATCGACTGCGCCCTACACATTCATAACGCCGAATACATTATCCGTTCGGGTCTATATTTCCTAGGCACAATTTTGGTAGGAAGTATCGCTGGCATCGTAACCGCATCGGGCGAAGTTGATAGGAGAGAACTCTCCAGGTCTCAGGCTCAAGAACTGCTTCAGCGCGACCGAATCTTGACAATTGTCAACAACCTAGCTGATGGCATCCTCAGTACAGACAAGGACGGCATCATACAAGTCTACAATGCCGCCAGTCTAAATCTACTAGATACCAACCGTGAGTTAGCTGGACAACCAATCGACAGTGTCATCCGTCTAATCGACAAGAACAATAAACCATTTCGATTCTCAAAAGCCTTTCGTGCCGCTCGCAGTGTCGAAACCCGAGAAGATTTAAGTACTACAATTTCTGACGAAACCATTCACTTAAGCGTCATTTATTCACCAATTCACAGCACAAATAGTCATAATCAAGGCATGAGCGACGGCTATGTTGTAATCCTTCGTGATATCACCAAACAAAAATCTCTCGAGGAAGAGCGTGATGAGTTCATTTCGGTCGTAAGCCACGAGCTACGCACACCAATCACGATCGCCGAAGGGTCGCTAAGCAACGTTCAGCTCATGATGGACCGAGATGATATTCCCAAATCAACCTTATCTGCCAGCATCAAAGCTTCTCACGATCAAGTGCTATTCCTAGCCAAGATGGTAAATGACCTAAGTACGCTAAGCCGCGCCGAACGAGGTATTGGCGACACAGTAGAGGAGATAAATATAGGTGAATTAATCCACAGTCTCTATAGCGAATATGCACCAGAAGCCGAGGCAAAGGGCCTGCGCTTCAACCTCGATCTTTCACCTCAGCTCGGCTCGGTGATGGCTAGTCGCCTTTATCTCAAAGAACTTCTACAAAATCTCGTAACAAACGCCATCAAATACACTAAAAAGGGCGAGGTAACTGTAGAGGTCAAAAAACGAAACAGCAAACTGCAATTCAACATCCATGACTCAGGAATTGGCATCAGCAAGTCCGATCAAAAACACATCTATGACAAGTTTTGGCGTAGCGAAGATTACCGTACTCGAGAGACTGGCGGTACGGGCCTCGGGCTGTACGTCTCTGCCAAGCTAGCCAAGAAACTTGACACCCAGATAGAGCTCTCGAGTCGCCTCAATCATGGTTCTACTTTTGGCTTCTCGTTGGAGACAAAGTAAGCCCTCCTCGCTTGACACATTGACCATAAACAGCTAATATAGACTTGACAGTCTGCAACCAAGCAGACTTTTAAATTTGGGAGAATCACTTATCGTGGCGAAACCATCGGCATCAAAATCAGGCACAAAGATTACGCGCATCAGCGCCTCTGATAGCGCCTCAAAAGCAAAAAAACCAGCATCAGCAACTAAAAAATCTATCAAAAAACCAGCCCAATCTGGGTCGACAAAACCCAAGAGTGGGAGCATAGCGATAGAGTCATCAACCAAGTCACAAACTCGCAATCCATTGGTTGAATTTGGACGCTACATAAAAGGTTCGTGGCGCGAGCTACAGCAGGTCCGCTGGCCCGACCGACGTAGCACATGGGGCATGACCGGCGCGCTACTCGCGTTTACGCTATTTTTCGTCATCCTCATCCTAGTTATGGATTATGGATTTTCAGAATTATTTAAGCTCATCATGAGCAAATAACCACAGTAAAGGAAACTTAATTTATTATGGCAAAAACAAATCGCTACGACAGCACCCGCCAGTGGTACGCTATCCACACCTACTCAGGCTATGAAGAAAAAGTTGCCGACTCTATCCGACAGCGCATCCAAGCCGTCGACATGGCAGACAAAATCTTTGACGCCATGGTGCCAAAAGAAAAGCAAATTCAGATCAAAAACGGCAAGCGCAAGGTAGTTGAAGCAAAGATATTCCAGGGCTATGTACTGGTCGAGATGAAACTCACCGACGAAACCTGGTACATCGTCCGCAACACGCCAGGTGTAACTGGATTTGTCGGCAGCGGTACAGAACCAACTCCTGTCTCTGATAGCGAAATCGCCAAGATCAAGAAACGTATGGGCGTCGAGGATCCTAAACACCAGATCGACTTTGAAATTGGCGAAGTCGTCAGTATCACCGACGGACCATTCAAAGGCTTTGATGGCTCAGTGTCTGAAATTGACACCGCCAAAGGTAAGCTCAAAGTCATGGTCAGTATGTTCGGCCGCGATACGCCTGTTGAGCTAGACGCCCTCCAGGTAAAGAAAGTCTAGCTTCAAGAATACATATCATAGCAACCCCGCAAAAACGGAGATAATCACTATCTCCGTTTTTGGTATTATTGACTAAACTAATAATTACTGTTATAAATATAAATGTGGTGTAGCTCTTTACATCGCAGTAGCTCATCCCGAGCTCAAAAGAAAGGGTCGAAGTGGAGATTTTCGTGTTTTTTGCGATTCCTTTCGTAGTACTCTTCCTTGCGGTAATGCATACCGCAAGGGAAGATAACGATCCACCACGGGGTGGCTCGTCCCAACTGCTACGATAGCACCACTTGCCGAGGCAGACGGACTCTCGTCTGTCTCGGCACAAATAAACCACGCCGGAGCCCCTCATTGAAGGGTCTTTTTAATTTATATAGAGTATTGCATTTTTGTAGTATTTATGTTATAATTCGAGTAATGGAATTTCCTCATCGAAATCACACACAAGATCTGGTCGATGCAAGCATCGGTCAACCATTTGTGGCGTACAACGTTTCAGTATACGGTGACAGAGAAAATCATGTTCTTGAAAACGGCGGTTTCATAGACGAGACTCTACGTGTTTCAGAAAAAACTTGCCTCTATATCGGACAGACCGCTATAGAGGAGTTGTTAGACGATAGGTTTGAGAGTTTTGAAAGAACAGGCGAGGCGGAATGGGCAATTGACGCCTTAACAATCATCGCCCTATTTCCTGAGGCCGTCGACCAAGACTTCTCGCTGCCGAACCCTTCAGAGGCAATCAGTGATGAAGTCAGTGCTGCCGCGGCAAAAGAAGTCATACAGCCATCACAGGCCTTAAGCGACACCTATGACCGTCTCATTCAGCTAGAATCAGCTCCTGAGGCGCTACAACGTCAGTTTTACGCTAAACTAGGAGCCTATGCTAGTGAACTGACATTATCACACCCATTCTTAAGTGCATACACGCTGTTTCAAGAAGAACAGTATGGTAACGACTTTTCGACTGCTATATCCGTACTACAAAAGCGCTTGCAACAATCAGAGGAATAGCGTATAATTTACCACTGTTACGCACTGCAAATGCTTCAAACAACGCAGTAAATAGTATCAAAAGGAATCTTTTATTATGGCAAAAAAAGTTATCGGAAACTTGAAACTCCGCATCCCTGCCGGTCGTGCAACCGCTGGGCCTCCAGTTGGCTCAACGCTCGGTCAATGGGGACTTAATATGATGGACTTCATCAACCCATTCAACGACGCCACCAAAGGTGATATGGGCAAAGATGTAATTGTGCACATCAAAGTTTACGAAGACCGCACGTTCACATGGGAAAGCCTCGGCCAGCCAGTCGACGACATGATTCGCGCGGCAATCGGCATCCAAAAGGGTAGCGCAAAACCTCACACCGACAAAGTAGGCAAGATTACTCGCGCTCAACTTGAGGAAATCGCCAAAGCAAAAATGGGTCAACTAAACGCAATTGATCTTGAAGGAGCTGTCAAGGTTGTCGCTGGTAGCGCCCGTAGTATGGGCGTCGAAGTTGTCGACTAATCATAAACTAGTTCAAATTTCAAAAAAGAGCCTCTTAGTACGAGGCTCTTTTTAGATCATAGGCTAATTGCCTTTATCGAAAACGGCGAGTAAAATATGTACTTATGTCGGGGTGTGGCGCAGTTTGGTAGCGCGCACCGTTCGGGACGGTGAGGTCGCTGGTTCAAATCCAGTCACCCCGACCACTATCTTTATCTTTAAAAGCCGTTCAAATAGTCTAGAGACTTAAATCTCTAGACTTTCTTCATAGCCCTGATCTTCGGACTTAAATAATGGATATATCTCGCAAGCGCTATTAATACCAAGCTCGCCCTTCTCAACCGCATCACAAAGTAGACTGGTGGCCGCCTCCTCTGTTATATTCCTCTCGTCCACAAGCCACCAGCAAGCATCTGCTATACTGATGGGCGCATCTGACGCCCCCTCAAAAACGGCCTTTAGATCTTTTTCGTTTCCTACTCTCCTCACATCGCCTCCTTATAGCGTGATCTTATTGCCAAATAATTATAAAGTGATCAAGAATAAAAAGCGAGCATATCCAGCTTGATGAAAGATTCTCGCTAATTATAGTTATTGCTAATCACCGAGAGAATAGAACCAGGGTCACACAAAATTGCACTACAAAACTTTTGATGATTGTTAGCTTGTATATATAGGACTCTTATCGTCGCTTTGCTCGTCTAGCAATGTGCGCGCCGATCACATTGCCATACTGTGCAGCGATACTGTGGTCACTGGCAACGGATTGTGGCGAGATGCGGTGCGCAATGTTGTGGTTGAGCCAGGTACCGACATGAAGAGCGGCGCGATAGGCATAGGCGTCAACCGCAACACGCGATGACATAGGCCCAAAGATTAGCTTTGCCATGGCGTGTGTCCACACATAGTATGTGTCGCCAGCACTATCTTGGGGATGTTGTCCATCGTGATACTTGAGGGCCGCAACTGACCGATACCAAGTCTTCATGGCACGCTTCGCCTGACTGTGAGAAAGCGGACGAAAGTCGTCGATCGCCTCGCCGTCGTACCAGCGAGCATATTGCCGAGTTGTAACGAGCAGAAGCCAAAGCGCTTCGACTGGGTCACCTGCAACCTGCATAGCGTGGTGAAATTGCTCGACAAGATTAACTGGACGATGATGCGTACGCGCATCTTTAATGATTTTGTCATGCAACGTATCAATGTCAGCTTGTTTAGCGCGGAAATATGGCCGGATAGTCGGAAGATACATGGTAAATTGCATCAGCGCGGCAAACAACCCAAGCCTCTCTCTGACGGTGATTCTTGGAACGACGAAATCTGTTGGTAAAAGAGACTCAATTGACTTAACAGTTTCATCCAGTGAAGGATTTAGCGGTATTTGCGTATCCATAAGTTGTTGGCTGACACTGCGGTGAATGACACGATCTTCATGCGGTGGAGTCCAGATAACGGTATGGATCGCTCGTAGACAGCCGGTTAGGGTCAGCCAAAAATGTTGCTGTGTAGGTAAAGCAAAGCGACGGAAGTAAATTTGACTATTTGTCTTTTTCATTATATATGATATTATAACACGGTGGAAGAAAAAAAGAGACAAAGCGAGTGGCACGCTGCGATCAGAGCAGGAGACAAACTCGCGAGGTCCGTAATTACACTGTTGATAACTCCACCTCACGAAAAACTACACGTAGAGGCCGAGCTCGCAGCTGAGGCTACTGAACAGCCGCTAATGCCGGCAGTTGAAGAGGCTTTGCCAAATGTACGCGAGAGACTAGCGGGATATCGCAATACGCCACGAGTACTTGGTGCGGTTGCGATGCTAAACCTAAGTGCTGCGCTAATGCAATTTACTGACCATTCTGGGGTTGGTCCAGATGACATAGTGGTCGCGCCAAGCTTCGCTCAAACTGAGGCACTCCGGATGGAATACGAACAGCGGTACGGCGTCTCGGGCCCGCTAGACGCAACTGAGCAGCTAGACGCCGCGCTGTCACTAACTGGGCGAGTTGATGATTCATTGATGTTGCTTTGGGCGTCATCGCGCCAATATGCGCGCTGGCTCGACAGTACGCTACTGCCAAACGAAATTACCGACAGGCAGCGGCGACTCGATACGATGCTTGCTTGGCGCAGAACAATCAAGGCGCACAAAACACGCGAAAACGGCCCACAGGACCCAGCTGGTGACAATTACTATATGTGGACACACGCACTGGCACAATACGCTTGGCGAGTTTCATCAGGATGCCCTCGTTTCGTCAATAATGTGGTAGCTCAGACGTTTTGGAATGGCACAGACTTGATGCACGGGATTGTACATCGACTCAACAGGCAGAGCGTGCCAAATGACCACACGGCGGCGGCTCGATATGGCAACGTTTTGGGTGATGCGATCGCTAAACAGGCGACGAATTCACCTCTAGAAAACTGTTGACCCTAGCAATATCATCTGGAGAGTTTTACAGTACAAGGATATTAGCAGGGTCGTACAGGGCACAGTAAAAAGATCCTCGTTAATTATAATTATGCTTTATACTAGAGCTATGGAGGAGCCTACCGAGCGACCAGTCAATCAGGTCGACAAAATCAAGAAACCCCACTTCTTACGTCGACATCTTATCTTGGTAATTTGTATACCTACTCTAATTATCGCCTCCGTACTATTTGTAGTTATCACCGATCACCGCGAAAGAGTGACATCAGAATCACGCAAGGTCACACTACAAAAAGAACTGACAGCAATCGATGAACGGGCTAAGGCTGTAGTAAAAGAAAAGAAACTTGCCGCCCAACGAGCTGAGGCAGAGGCTCGAGCAAAGGCAGAGAAGGATGCCGCCGAAGCCAAGAAAAAAGCGGCCGCCAAGCCAGCGGGAACCGCACCAGCAACTCCTAAATGTGACGTTACAAATCCATCATCTATAACCGCTGTCCTCAATAAAAAACACTGTTTCTCACCGATAGACTGGGCGCCAACTGACCTAGTAACTATCAAAGGCTATCCTCTTCGCCGCGAGGCTGCCAGCCAACTACAAGCCTTGATGAACGCCGCCCAAGCCGAAGGCTTACAAATCGATATATCAAGCGCCTATCGTTCCTACGCCGACCAGCAATCCACCTATCGATACTGGGTCAATGCCAACGGCAGTCAGGCGGCCGCCGATACAATATCAGCACGACCAGGCTACAGCGAGCATCAGACAGGCTTAGTTGTCGATCTGAAAGTAGGCTCATGCTACCTCGAGTGTTTCGGCTCAACCGCCCAATACACCTGGCTCACTCAACATGCGGCTGACTATGGCTTTATTCGACGATATCCCGACGGAATGACCAGCATAACTGGCTACAGTCCAGAGTCATGGCATTGGCGCTATGTCGGCGTCACTGTTGCCAAAGACATGAAGGCAAAAGGTGTCGAAACCATGGAAAAGTACTTTGGTATAAGTGGCGGTGATTATCAATAGACATACATTTTATCTATTTTTCACGATATTTCACAAAGATTTCTAGACTTGACCAGCTACCGATGCGCCACGGTATCATAGATATAGGTTATGGTTGTACTCCAATTTGTTGGTTTCCACAGCCAAGCCATCTAACGCACTAGGCTCTGGGAGTAACCAGAACCTCTGAAATCACGACCTCTGGCATACGCTGTACTCTGCATAAAGTGGGGCAGGACCGCGGCCATAGTCGTTCATACTCCACCACTTTAAATCAAAAAATAAACTAGCAAGCCAAATGTCAATACAAGAGGCGAGCTGCACCATAGGAGAGTATGCTATGATAACTAACCAAATTAACAGTCCTGTTTCTATCACCGCAATCGACTTCGGTCAAGATATGGAGGCAATCCCAAAACGCATGGAATGGGGTGGTCGAACCTATCAATTTATTGATCGCGGTATCCGAGTCGTCGCACGACGTGGTGAGCGAGTGAGTAGTACTGTCACGATGAGCGATGGCGAACAAAGCTTTTGTTTGCGTCATCACAGTGGCGTCTGGACGCTCCTAAGCGTCTGCTAATAGGAGCCAAACAGGACGAAAAGCCCCCTAGACAACTAGAGGGCGTTTTTCGTAGCTCTATCAAAAACACCGCAGAGGTTGCGGTGTTTTTATTACTAGTAGATAAACTTACCAAATGTACCGGGGCTAACAGTTCGCTTGTTGTAGCTTCCTTGTTTATAGTTCCAGCCCATTTCAGAAACGACGTAAGTTCCATCCGGATTGACTGATTCGACATAAGCAACATGACCATTGGTGACCGCGACTGCTCCTGCCTGAGGCGCTGAGCCAGTTGCCTTACCAGCCGCCTGTGCCGATCCGATCCAGTTATAGCCGGCATTTCCATAGACTGCAACATCTGGACGGCGTGAGTGGACATAGTCTGTACACCACATACCATTGCCAACATAACGACTATTTGAGCTTGTCGGTGCTGACGAATAACTACGCGTCGTGTATGTCGTCGCAGTTTGCGCGACAACCTTTGTAACAGCCGGCTGTGGCGCAGGCGCAGGAGGCGTCATAAACGCGCTGGCCGCGGCCTGAAGCTTGTCGTACTTGTCAATGAGCTGTTCTTTGCCAGGCGTGACTTTGATCACTTGACCTGGTTCGACAAGGTTTGCGTTAGTGATGCTGTTTTCAGCCATCACTGCTTCAACCGTCGTGTGATGCGCCTTGGCAATAGCAGTTAGCGTGTCGCCGGCGTTTACCGTCACATCAACTTTCGTGTTAGCGTTAGTATTTGTGTGAGCTTGGCTATCTTTGCCAGGCTCCAGGGTTTGTTTGGTGTCTGTGGCGTAAGCATTGTGTCCGCCAAATACGGTGAGGGCAAGCGCAAAGGCGACCACCGTCACTGTCTTGTTGAAACGCATGTTTTCTCCCGAGTCTATCAGCTCGTAGCCGACGTACGACTCTTACATTTACCAACCCCCACGGCTAGGTTTAATTTCGATTACACGTGGATTTTGTGCCTGAAAATCCTCCCGAGATTGTCTACGGTTTTCAAGAGACACAAAGTCGATGATATCGCAGGATAGCGTTTCGGTCAATAATTAACACGCTAGTGCTAGCGCCACCAGATGAAAATACGTAGTAAAAATATCAACGAATTTAGCTTTTTAAAATCATTCTGTGCACCAGAAAATCTTGCATAAACCGCCAAAATCTGGTAATATGCCATAGATATTTACATCAAGGTTGGGAGGTCTAACGACCGTTTGTACCACAGAAAGGATTCTACTATGGCAAAAAAAGCCGAGCTGCTTGAAAAAGCAGCTGAACTGAAGCTAGAAGTTTCAGAAAAAAATACTATCGCTGAGATCGAAGAGGCTATCGCTCAGGCCGAAAGACACGAAGTCCGCGAGGCAGTCGTCGCAAAAGCCGGTAAGCGTTCTCAAAAATCTCTTGACGAAGCCGAGGAGAAGGCCAAAAAAGAAGCTCGCAAAGAGGCCGGTGATACCACCCCGCAAGGTGACGCAGTTGCGCATGAGAAAAAAGGTCCTGCACCAAAAGTTCGTCCACTGATTGAACGTCGCGGCAAGAACTACCGCAAAGTTGCCGAGAAAATTGACAGCACAAAGGTATATAACCTTGCTGACGCATTGGCACTTGCTATTGAAACAAATCCAGCAAAATTTGATGCTAGCGTTGAGGTACACGTTCGCCTCGGTGTCGATCCCCGTCAGGCCGACCAAAATATCCGCGCGACCGTAGCACTGCCAAACGGCACGGGTAAGGATATTCGGGTTGCAGTGTTTGCCCCAGAAGCCGAGACCGCAAAAGCCGTAAAAGCTGGCGCAGATATCGCAGGAGATGAAGAAATCCTAAAACTCCTCGATAAAGGTGAGTTAAACTTTGATATCCTAATTGCAACTCCAGCTTATATGCCAAAACTCGGCAAATACGCGCGTCTGCTCGGGCCAAAGGGCCTCATGCCAAACCCAAAGAGTGGTACAGTTGCCGCTGATGTTGTAAAGGCTGTTTCTGAGGCAAAAGCCGGTAGGGTTGAATACCGAGTTGACAAACAGGCAACAATCCATCTTTCAATCGGCAAGGTAAGCTTTGGCGTGGACAAGCTAAAGGAAAACGCATCGGCCTTCTTTGCCAGCCTTCAAAGCCAAAAACCGTCAAGCCTAAAGGGTAGCTATATCAAGTCGACTGCAATCGCAACCACGATGGGTCCTGGAATCAAGGTAGAAAACCAAGTCGGCTAACGACTACTTTTACTATCACAAAAAACAACCACCTAGGTGGTTGTTTTTAATTTCTTCGTTAGCACTAGAATTATAGTCTCGTCTCTGTTATTATTTATATAGTGAAACGACCCCTTTTTAGTTTTGGCCCAATAAATCGAACACGCAAAGCGGAACGTGATTACGTAAACTACCGTCGAAACAAAAACATAGACTGTGATTTCTGCAATTTCAATGACTCATCAGACGTGCTCATCAAAGAGTATTCGTTGTTTTGGCATGTAATCAATAAATTCGGCTATGCGACCTGGGACGGCTACTGCGTCCGCGAACATTCAATGATCGTACCAAAACGGCACGTAGTGTCGATCAGCGAGTTCACGCCCGAAGAATCCCAAGAGTATATCGCGCTGATTTCAAAATTTGAAAAAGAGGGCAACAGCATATACTCGCGTTCAGACAAACAAGTAACAAAATCTATTCCGCACCAGCACACACACCTTATTCAACTAGAAGACAAACAGGTACGATCCCTCATCTACAATCATTCACCACACATTCTCACATTTCGCTAGTATTCATCGTTTGAGTAGACACACACGTCCTCGCGAAACGGAATCCCGATCGAAATCATCTCAAAAATTGATGGCGTAATAGTAAAAAGACGATCTTTTCGTAAAAGTTTTTCAAGAGACATCCACTCACTATAACCTCCAGACCACTCACAGGGCGCAACTAGTCGATCTAGCTCAGCTATCATGAGGGCAAATATCTTGTCTTCAAGAACAGTATTTCGATGATTAACGTCAATCACGCGGTATGAGCCAGCAACGCGAAACTTTGCATCAATTCCAGTCTGCTTTTTGAATTCACGGGCAGCCGACTCAGCTAGCGGTACGCCTCGAAGTACTGGAGCGCTCGCAATACCCCAGTAACCGTTAAACGGCTCTCGATCGCGTCGGTGAGCAAGAACATATTTTCCGCATCGCACCACCATAAGCATTGATGATTTGGGCTGCTCAATTTCACGCCCAGTGCCCTTATCCAGACGACTTGCAAAAGCCTTACCTTCGGTAGTCAATTCATACAGCCCGTCATCAGCTTTTAGGATATAGCCTAGCCTCACCAGCTTATGGATATGAAACTTGAAGGTATCGCTCTCCATCTTTGCAGAGCGCATCAACTCTGAATACCGCGCCCGTGTCGCATATTGAAGTGTATAAAGCACCGCGGTTTGCGCTTTGTGAAGCTTTTCTGTTGATTTCATATAATAATTTTAGCACAAAGTCTAGGGTATAAAATCGCCCTATTATAAGCAAATTATGCTATATATAATCAATATATCGTCAACAATAAATAGGGGGATAAAATAATGAAAGAAACATTACGACCGAGCCATGAGGATCAGTATCTCGATCTAGCCGAAAGCATATTGCTCGACGGAGAAACTAGGGACGATCGCACCGGTGTTGGAACTCGAGAGTTATTTGGTGTACAGATGAAATACGACCTGCGCCAGGGATTTCCGGCGCTTACGACCAGAAAAGTGCCGTTTGGCACTGTCGCTTCTGAACTAGCCTGGATGCTTCATGGCGACACAAACCTCCGCTACCTAGCTGAGCACAAAAACCACATCTGGGACGAATGGCCATTTGTATCATATTTACGCCGGACAAACCAAACCGTCCCGAAGCAAGGTTCAGAAGAGTGGAGCACCAAAAAGTCTACTTATCTAGAAAAAATTCTCAACGATGATCAATTTGCGTCAGAATACGGTGATCTAGGGCCAATTTACGGTCACCAATGGCGCGCCTGGGAGGGTTATGACGGTCAACCAATCGATCAGCTGAGAAATGTCCAAGAAGCAATCCGAAGCGAGGATCGTAGTATGGGGCGTCGACTAATTGTCAGCACCTGGAATGCGGCACAAATAGAAGAAATGAGTAAAAGCGGTTTACCACCATGCCACACTCTATTTCAGTTCAACGCATCAGATCAACGCGATCCAGAGACAGGCAAAAAATACCTCGATATGCAGCTCTATCAACGAAGCGCCGATTGGTTCTTGGGCGTACCATTCAATATGGCGCAATATGCGATGATGCTGAGTGCCATGGCGCAAACTACCGATCGTACACCGCGCTATTTCACACATACATTTGGCAGTGCACATATATACAATAATCACATCGATCAGATAAAGGAGCAGTTGTCGCGCCGTAACGAAACCTACCCAGCACCACGACTAGAGCTTAATCCTGAAATCACCGATATCGGCGATTTTGATGCCAAAGATTTCAAGGTTATCGATTATCAATCTCACCCATCAATTCGTGCACAAATTGCTATTTAGCAATACGAACGTAGGTAACGAAGTCATAAGGATATTTGTTACGGTCATCAGCCTCAAATGATTCGCGAGAACGCTCCTGCCAGTCCTCCCCAAGCGGAGGGAAAAACACCTCCGCCTCGGGGAACACCTGGTCGACTTCCGTCGCATAAACTACGTCAACATCAGATAGCGCCTGCTCGTAGATACTCGCACCGCCAATAATAAACTGATTGCCATGTGCTAACCGATATGCCGAAGCGAGACTATCGACCGCGATCACATCAACCGCATCAAGCGGACGATGCGTCACAACGATATTTTCGCGGCCAGGTAAAGCGCGTCCAATCGATTCAAACGTCTTACGCCCCATGATTAACGACCCGCCAGCAGTTAGATCCTTGAAATGCCGAAGGTCTGCTGGTAAATCTCGACCCCACAATAGGTCATTATTTGCACCGATACCTCGGGCACGATCATAGGCGACAACGATGCTTTTCATACACTTTATTGTATCAAATAGCGTGATATACTAATGGTAATAACAGGGGGATTTACAATAAAAATGACTTACAGTTCTTTGGGTAGTGCCGTATGAGCGTTTATAGCAATACCGAAATCAAAACAGCGATTCGTGAAGGTACGATTGTAAGCGTTCCGTTTGAGCCAGACCATGTCAGTGAAGCTAGTCTGGACTTTACGTTAGGCTATTATTTTTATAAACAAGAAGTCCGCGAGGATAATCGCATCTATAATCCGTTCGACGAAGAGGACGTTGCCCAGTATTTCAAAGGACCGCTAAAAGCCATACCTCATCACGAATGGTGTGAGCAATACGGCTATCGTCCATTCAAAAATATTCCACGTGACCATCCGATAATCGTCCTGCGTCCCGGCGAACGCATTCTGGCGCACACTCATGAATTTATCGGCATCCGTGCCCACGGCGGAGCCGCCGAAGTGCGTGCTCGATCAAGCTGGGGTCGCAATGGCGTGGCAGTTTGTTTCGACGCTGGTTGGGTAGACCCAGGTTACATCAACCGAATTACCCTCGAGATATACAACTTAAACAAGCACGAGAGTGTCGTATTGCCAGTCGGGGAACGAATGGGGCAGCTAGTGTTTCATAAAACTGGTGAGGTTGACGGTGATTACAGCCAGGGTCGTGGAGGTATGAGCGGTAAATATCAATCAACCGACAACCTAGACGAGCTAATTGCTAATTGGCGACCTGAAGCGATGCTACCTCGTAACCACAAGGATTTGCGCAGAAAACCGAAGAAGATCAACGGATTAAGCAGGGGGATACTTTGATGTCGCGACAACACAAAGGAGTTTATATCGCCATCGAAGGTGGCGACGGCTCAGGTAAGGGTACCCAGGCCAAGGTGTTAGTAGATAAACTTAAAAAACTTGGATTTGACGTCTTGGCGATGCGCTACCCTCAATACGGCAAACCATCAGCTCGGTATGTTGAGCGCTACTTGCGTGGCGAATACGGCCAGGCAAATGACGTTCCCGCCGACCTAGCGTCACTGGCATATGCCCTCGATCGGGCCGACGCCGACACCCTGTCAACGCTTCGTAACCATCTAGCGAAACCAAACGGCATAGTCGTCAGCGATCGTAGCCCAGCTTCAAACATGGCTCATCAGGGGACAAAAATTTTATCTCCCCAAAAACGCCAACAGTTCTACCGCGAGATGGTAGAGCTGGAGTATGAAGTCCTTCGAGAGCCACGACCAGACTTAAACATCGTCTTGCGCGCAGACGCCACTACTGCTCAAGCAAATGTCGACCGCAAGGACGCAGACACTCATGGCTATACGACGGCAAAACGCGATATTCACGAGGCAGATACCAACCACTTGACGCTAGCGCTCCGAAACTACGACGAACTATGCGAGATCCTGCCTGAAGAGTTCATTCCGATCAATGCACTTGATGATGCGGGCAAGATGCGCCCAATCGAGGAAGTTCACCAGCAAATCATGACACTGATTCAAGGGCGCAGACTACTCCCAGGGCTACAAGACGACAACGCAAACACTCAAAAATTTTAGTAAGAAGCGCCATTCTAAGCTATCAGCAACATCCCCATCAATATACTCGACACCTCGCTCCATAAATTGACATTTTGGCTATTTTATGCTAAAATCAAAGAATGGACACAAGTCGTATTCAGAAGGCTAGAAAACGAGTAGCCTATCCTGACCATGCGTTCCCGCTTGCTTCGGATGCTGTTCGAAGTGCCTATCACGATTATTGGAGTACAACCCGAGAAGACCCAGCTACCATCCGCCAAAAACAGATTTCAATGGCCCAAACCAACACTCTAATTTCAGATTTTTGCGACAAATTTCTGACACCCCAAACTTATCACGCTGCCACACTAGGAGGTATTGTCGACGCCCTCGACACCCCAAGCCACACGAACGAAGCAACTCACGCCCTGCGCGTATATCGCCAGGAGTCAAAAGAAACCCCAGAAGAGCAGTTAAATGTGCTAGGGCTTTTACAAGATAGACAAGTTATCAATAACTTTTGGGAGCGCCACGTTCTCGAGCAATACGACCAGGAGGAGCGTCGACTTGACCTCCTAACCGACATCAACAACCGACTGGAGGTTCGGCCCGAGGAGTGGCGAGCGCGCGCTCTTGGCACTAGAGCAACAGATATTTTAAGAGTCCGCTCTCAGGAGGGCGTCAATATTGAGTCTTTGCTAATTGGCTCTGCCGAAACCCTCCAGTGGCTACACTCTGATAAGGCCGAAGCTACAACAGATACTTATAGACATATCCACCAAGCTCAGCAGTTTTATGCACCACTTTCGGAGTTTATCGGGTTTGATGGCCTGGCTATGGGCCTCCAGAGCCAATCCGAGATCCTAAAAGCCAAACACTCAGGGCAAGAACACCTTGTACAGCGAGCGCAGACTATAATTGAAGAACTCGGCAGTCCCGAAGTCGTCGAACAGCGAGTCGAAACAATGCTTCGGGCTGTCCTCGGCGAGACCAATCAAAGACAAGTCTTGACCCACACTAATAAACATGGTGTTATTATCGGAGAAGGCAAGTGTATTGACCGCGATCTACGAGTTGTCTGGCGCCGAAAAACCCTAGGCGGAATTCTGCGTAAACTAAGCTGCCTAGAAAAAGATAAGGTACCGATGGATATCATCGGTGCTACAGTTATCGTCCAGGATCCTGAGCAGATTGGACGCGAACTTCGTGCCATCATGACAAAGGCCAAACTCGATCCACGGATAGTCCTCACACCATCGCCGAGCCGGACAAAGCCCTTTCATGTCAAAGGCTCAAGCGAGTACCGTGCGGCCGTCGCTCGTGGCATGGGCTATACAGATGTCGACGAGATGGCTCGCGATGTTGACGTCAAAGACGGAGATTATCAGGTAGGCAAAGTAACGTTCCGCTTCCAGCGCTGGGGTGAACCACTACCACTTCATACGGAAATTCAGTTTTGCACTGCGACAGACCGTATCGATGCACGCATCGGCAGTGCCGCTCACGCCGCATATAGACTAGCCGAGGGTCAGCCATATGCACTAACCCAAGAGGACACAGTCGCTCTTGCAGACTTTCGTGCCCAAAAAAAGCACCTCGGACAAGACGATCTAACTCCACTCAGCCGTCCACGTGCTCACGAACTACTGCGCCGCATCTCTTGACGTTTTACCTATAATTTGCTATCATAAAGCTTAGACATTCACCAGAGACAGTGGCCGTGAGACATATCACTTAATCAGCCACCGAGGGAATTATACTTTTCCGAGAGGTCTTTGGTCGTGTAGCCAAAGATTTTTGTTTTTGGCGACACTTCCACCAAGAGATGTCGAACATTGACAACGCGGTCATACATTTAAAAATATCAAAGCAGGAAAGTTTTCTGCTTCTTGTCAAAAGAAGCAAGCTGACTTTCACCCCGAAAGGATTATTATCTATGGCTATCACCAAAGATAAGAAACAAGCTTTGGTCAGTGAACTTACCGAACTCTTTGCTAACGCAAAGGGGACAGCAGTCGCAACATACCAGGGAATCAGCGTTGCTGAACTCCAGGAACTCCGCAAAAGCGCACGCGCCGAAGGTGTCGTCATCAAGGTCGTCAAGAACCGCCTCGTACGGATCTCTATGAGCAGTAGCGACACCTACAAAGAGACAGACACGTCGGCACTCGTCGGTCAGCTTCTCTACGCGTTTAGCGCTGATGACGAGGTTGCACCAGCAAAGGTGCTAAATGAGTTTGGAAAAACCCACCCAGCACTTGAGCTTGTTGCTGGATTTAGCGGAGATGGTCTTGCCCTCGCGCAAGCTGAGGTCAAGGCGCTTGCTGGACTTCCAAGCAAACAGCAACTCATCGCCGAGGTGGTTGCTCAACTGCTTTCACCAGTTCACGATGTTACCAACGGCCTATCTGGCAATCTTCATGCATTACTTGATGGCGTCGCTGACAAAGCTACTGCGTAGTTTACTGCGCTCAAATTACATTAGAATATCAAGCCAACCCCAGAAAATATATCTGGGTTTATAGATAAGTACTATAAGGAGAATATCCCATGGCAGACGTAAAGAAACTTGCTGAAGAGCTAACCAAGCTCACAGTACTCGAAGTAAACGAACTCAAAAATGTCCTCAAGGACGAATACGGCATCGAGCCAGCGGCCGCAGCTGTCGCTGTTGCTGGTCCTGCTGCTGGCGCTGAAGCTGGTGCAGCAGCCGACGAAAAGACTGAGTTTACCGTAACCCTCAAAGACGCTGGTGCGCAGAAAGTTGCTGTAATCAAGGCCGTCAAAGAGCTTACTGGTCTCGGCCTAGGCGAAGCAAAAGCACTCGTCGACAACGCACCATCTCCAATCAAGGAGAAGGTCAGCAAAGACGACGCAGACGCAGCCAAGAAAGCCCTCGAAGAGGCTGGCGCTACTGTCGAAGTCGTGTAAGTTACCTCGAAAAAAAAGACCGCTTTTGTCATTTTGCAAAAAATACCCCTATTTTGGGGTATTTTTTATTAGGGTATTGCTTTTTTATATATTTTATGCTACAATATAGATGTTGGTCGTTAAAAGGAGGAAAAAATGACCGCAGGTTCTCATCGACCTCAGAAGTCGAAACGAGAGCATGTTGAAGAATTCTCAGGTAACGCCAAGAAGCGCTACCTGAAGGAACTTCGCCTTCGATCGAAGGGCGGAAATACGCACTCGCACGCCGGGTGTCCCGGCTGCGAATACTGCGGAAACCACAAACGCAACTCCGTGTTGCGCAGAGGTTTTAAGGATGATTGGCAGTACTAATACTACTGATCATCCCAAGCCCAGATCCACGCACCGACTGTGCGTGAGATCTGGGCATTTTTCTTTGGTTTTATCGCTATATTGCATTTTCTTACATTTTATGCTAAAATAATATAGCTGTCCAGGAATAGGAGAAAGAGATGGCCAAAAAGTCTCGTCGACCTCAGAAGCCGAAACGAGAACGGCGGCGAGGTAAGATTTCTTTCGGTAACGCCTATAGGCGCTTCCAAAAGGAAAGGAGGCGCGAGAGAAAAGATACGTCTCGTGGCCCCAGAGGGGGCTGCCTAGGGTGGACCTGCCGGTGCGGAGGGGAATTTAAGCGCCCCTCCACGGATTGGCGACAAGACTGGGACGGCTGGCTGGACGGCTGGAGCCGTCACTGAGTCGCCCCATGAGCCCAGATCCACGCACCGACTGTGCGTGAGATCTGGGCATTTTTCTTTGGTTTTATCG